>Ga0114969_10003664_pt1 | contig 12320 bp, 11 predicted proteins | sample M_130807_MF_Meta_FD_87316 | JGI IMG/M metagenome (GOLD analysis project Ga0114969, IMG submission 87316) | Freshwater microbial communities from Lake Montjoie, Canada to study carbon cycling - M_130807_MF_MetaG | ecosystem: Environmental > Aquatic > Freshwater > Lake | place: Lake Montjoie...
CGCGACGAAGCACTCGATGGGGCGGTTGACAGCTGGCTGGAAGCCGAGCCGCAGCGCCCCGAAACCGTATCTGCTGATGAATGGCTGCGCTGGGAGCAGGAGAAACACGCCCGCATCATCGCCGCCTTGACAACCAACGAAACAATGGAGACAGCTGCCTAATGACCACCACCGCCGTACTAACCGACAACGACTACAAGGTTGCCGACCTCGAGCTGGCCGAATTTGGTCGCAAAGAGATCCGCCTTGCCGAGAACGAGATGCCCGGCCTGATGAAGACGCGCGAAGAGTTCGCCGCCGCCCAGCCGCTGAAGGGCGCCCGCATCACCGGCTCGCTGCACATGACGATCCAGACCGCCGTGCTGATCGAGACGCTCGTCGCGCTCGGCGCCGAGGTTCGCTGGTGCTCATGCAACATCTTTTCAACTCAGGACCACGCTGCCTCTGCGGTCGTTGTCGGTCCTGAAGGAACGGTCGATCAGCCGACCGGCGTTCCCGTCTTCGCCTGGAAGGGCGAAACGCTGGAGGAGTACTGGTGGTGCACCGAGCAGGCCGTGAATTGGCCTGACGGTGGTCCGAACATGATCCTCGACGACGGTGGCGACGCGACGATGCTGGTTCACAAGGGCCGCGAATTCGAAGCCGCCGGCGCAGTTCCCAACCCGGCCGACGCTGAGTCGGAAGAGTTCCAGGTATTCCTTGGCCTGCTGCAGCGCTCGCTGACCGAGGACGCCGAGCGCTACACGAAGATTGCCGCTGGCATCAAGGGCGTAACTGAGGAGACGACGACCGGCGTTCTGCGACTAACGCAGATGGCTGAGAACGGCGACCTGCTGTTCCCCGCAATCAACGTCAACGACTCAGTCACGAAGTCGAAGTTCGACAACCTCTATGGCTGCCGCCACTCGCTAGTTGACGGCATCTTCCGCGCCACCGACGTGATGCTGGCCGGTAAGACGGCCGTCGTTTGTGGCTTCGGCGACGTCGGCAAGGGCTCGGCTGAATCGCTGCGCGCACAGGGTGCCCGCGTGATCGTCACCGAGATCGACCCGATCTGTGCGCTCCAAGCCTCAATGCAGGGCTACCAAGTCGACACGCTCGAGAACAATCTCGAGAGCGCCGACATTTTCATCACGACCACCGGCAACCGCGACATCATCACGGTTGAGCAGATGGCGCGAATGAAGCACCAAGCGATCGTCGGCAACATCGGCCACTTCGATAATGAGATTGACATCGCCGGGCTGATGGAGCTGAGCGGAATTGAGCGCAACAACATCAAGCCGCAGGTAGACGAGTGGATCTTCCCTAGCGGCAACTCAATCATCATGCTCTCGGAAGGACGCCTGCTGAACCTCGGCAACGCGACCGGCCACCCGTCGTTCGTGATGTCGGCCTCGTTCACGAACCAGACGATCGCCCAGATCGAACTGTTCACGAAGAACGACGAGTACGAAAAGCAGGTCTACGTGCTGCCTAAGCACCTTGATGAGAAGGTCGCGCGGCTCCACCTTGACGCGCTGAACATCAATCTGACAGAGCTGCGTGACGACCAGGCCGCTTACATCGGCGTGCCGGTCGAAGGCCCTTACAAGCCAGACAGCTACCGCTACTAAGGAGTTAGTCCTGCCCAAATCTGACGTTGCAGACTTGACCCTCGCGGCCTCCGGGCTGGCGAGGATCGAGTGGGCGGCCGGGCAGATGCCGGTTCTCAGCCGCGTAGCCGAGCGCTTCGCTGCCGAGCGGCCGCTTGAGGGCGTGAAGATTGCGATCTGCCTCCACGTGACGGCTGAGACGGCAAACCTCGTCCGCGCTCTCTCCGGCGCAGGGGCGGAGGTTGCGCTCTGCTCGGCCAATCCGCTTTCAACGCAGGATGACGTTGCCGCGGCATTGGTCGAAAACGATGGCGTCGAGGTTCATGCGATTCATGGCGAGACGCTGGCGCAGTACCACGAGCACGTTGCCGCGCTCGTCGCCGGCCGCCCGCAGATCGCGATCGACGACGGCGCCGAACTGATCGAGGCGCTCCACGGCGGCGATGACGCGGTCGCAGCGCAGATGATTGGCGCCACCGAGGAGACGACGACCGGGCTGGTTCAGCTGCGCGCTCTTGAACGCGCCGGTGGCCTTTCGTGCCCGGTGATCGCCGTCAACGAGTCGCGCACCGAACGGGCCTTCAATGACCGTTACGGCACAGGGCAGTCAACGATCGACGGGATCTTGCGCGCAACCAACGTGCTGCTTGCCGGCGCTGTCGTCGTAGTGCTCGGCTACGGCTGGACCGGCAAAGGGATCGCGCTGCGGGCAAAAGGGCTCGGGGCGACGGTGATCGTCTGCGAGGTTGATCCGCTGCGCGCGTTGGAGGCGCGAATGGAGGGCTTTGAGGTGATGCCCGCGCTGGAGGCGGCGGCACGCGGCGACGTATTCATCACCGTCACCGGCGGGCGCGAAGTTCTCAGCGAAGAGCACTTTGTGGCGATGCGTGACGGCGCAATCCTCGCCAACGCCGGCCACTTCGATGTTGAGATCGATCTTCCAGCCTTGGAGCGCGTCGCCGGCTCACGCCGCGAGGTGCGCCCGCTGGTTGAGGAGTTCGAGATCAACGGGCGCCGAATCAACCTGCTGGCTCACGGCCGAGTGGTGAATCTCGCTGCCGCCGACGGTCACCCGTCGGCCGTGATGGACCTTTCGTTCGCATCGCAGGCACTCGTCGTCGAGGGGCTCGTCAAAGCAGCTGAGCCGCTCAGCGCCGCTGTTCATCCGGTCCCAGAAGAGGTTGACCGCGAGGTCGCCAGGCTGAAGCTCGACGCGCTTGGTGTTGCGATCGATTCGCTCAGCGACCAGCAGCTCGCCTACCTGAAGGTCTTCTCACCGGCGCCGCACGACGGCTGAACGGGCCGGCTGTGCGACGATGGCGCCCGTGAGCGACGAACCGACAGCAGCTGCAATCGCCAAGCTTGAGGCCGATGGCGCCGCGGCGGCAACCGTCGCTAGCTTCGCCGGGCAGCTCCAGCGGCTCGCTGCAGGCGATCTCGGCATGCTGGCCGAGTCGGAGCTAGAAGCGGTCACCGATCTCCCCGACGCCGAACGACTTGAAGTCGACAGCCAACTAATCGCAGCGCTGCTCGATCAGACCGTCGTGATCAAACTCAACGGAGGCCTCGGAACGAGCATGGGGTTGGCCGGCCCAAAGTCGCTGCTGGAGGTCAAGGACGGGCTTAGCTTCCTCGACATAACGGCGCGCCAGATTGAGGCGTTGCGAGCGAAGCATGGCGGAGCACGGTTGCCGCTGATACTGCTCAACAGCTTCCGCACGCGGGAGCCGTCGCTGGCTGCTTTGGCTTCGTACGGGCAGCTGTCGGGTGATCTGCCAGCAGATTTTCTTCAGGGCCGAGTGCCGAAGCTGGTAGACGACGGAAGCTTCGCTCCTGTCGCGTGGCCCGCCGACCCAGAGCTTGAATGGAGCCCGCCTGGACATGGCGACATCTACCCGGCGCTGGTCGGCTCCGGGATGTTGGAGCAGATGCTCGGTGCCGGCTACCGCTACGCCTTCGTTGCCAACGCCGACAACCTTGGCGCCGTGCTCGACCCGGCGATCCTCTGCTGGATCGCTGCTGAGCAGGCGCCGTTCGTGATCGAGGTCGCCGACCGCACCGCCGCCGATCGCAAAGGCGGCCACATTGCGCGGCGCGCCGATGGAACGCTGGTGCTGCGCGAGATCGCGCAGACGCCGGATCAAGACCTCGAGGCGTTCGCCGACACTGAACGCCACCGCTACTTCAACACCAACAGCATCTGGCTTGATCTTCAGGCCTTGGGTGCGGCGCTCGGCGACGACGGTGTGATCGATCTGCCGATGATCGTCAACCGCAAAACCGTTGACCCTTCTGACGAGGACTCAGTGCCGGTCGTCCAACTGGAGTCGGCGATCGGCGCGGCGATCGCGGTGATCCCCGGCGCGAAGGCGATCCGCGTGCCGCGCTCGCGCTTCCTGCCGGTCAAGACGACCGATGACCTGCTGGTGCTGCGTTCCGACGCCTACGAGCTCGGCGCCGACGGCCGGATCGCCCTGGCGGCGGCCTGCGCTGGCCGCGCGCCGCTCGCCGAGCTAGACGGTGATTACTTCCGCTTGATCGAAGAGTTTGAGGCCCGCTTCGCGCACGGCGCCCCCTCGCTAGTAGCCGCCGAGCGCCTGACAGTCAAAGGCAACGTCAGCTTCGGCGAGCGCGTGACGGTAAGCGGAGCCGTCACGGTTGAGGCCGCGGCCGGCGAATCGCTGCAGGTCGAAGACGGCGCAACGCTGAGCGGCTAACTGCGCTGCTCTTCGGCGCGGTCTTCGAGCGCCTCGCGCCGTTTCTGCTCACGCTCGCTCTGGTCGATTGCCCGGAACAGCAGGTAGGCCAGCGCGATCCCCATCACGATCGTCTGCTCGAGCGCCATCAGCTCGCCGCCGATCTGCTGATCAACGCCGGCGCTAAGGCCGAAGACTCCTTCACGGACGTCGTAGTACGAATAGAGCGGGTTGGGCGCGAAGGTCAGCAGGATTCCCAGCAGCCCAACGCCGACCTTTGTAGAGATCATGTAGAGCAGCGGCCCCATCGCTCCGCCACGAAAGCGCGAGCGAATCGGAGAGAGCAGCTGCCACCAGTAGAGAAAACCGACGCTGAGGAAGCAGACGTGCTCGAGCACGTGGAAGGTGACGTTTTCGAGCGCCGAGTCGTAGGCCGCCGGTACGTGCCAGGCCCACATCGCGACGATGTAGAGCACGACCGCAACCCAAGGGTGCATCAGCGGCCCTAGCGCGCGCTCCAGCGCTTGCAGGCGCCGCGTCGCCGGTCGCAGCAGAATCTTGTTCAGGCCGAGGATGCAGAAGATCGGTACGAGGTCGAGCAGCAACATGTGCTGGGCCATGTGAAAGCTGAAAGATTGCTCGGCGAGAACGTCGATCGGCGAGAGCAGTGCGGTAGCTAGTGCGGTCAGGCCGACCAAGAAGCTGAGCAGGCGCCAGACGGGCGCCGCGATGGCTCCATCGGCGCGGCGCACTCTCCACCAGCGCGGTAGATAGAGCCCGCCGAGGATCAAGATCATCAGGATCGGCCCTGGGTCGATCGTCCATGAGCTGTCGGCCGCGTGAGCGAGCGGCAGGATCAGAGTTGTTACAGGCATCAGCCTTGATCGTCGCAGACAGCTGCTGGCGGCGATGCGATTGGCGCGCCAAAGTTGCCGTGATGCTTCACGCGGCGCTCAATCTGCTCGTCCCGCCGCTCTGCTGGGCTTGCCGCAAGCGAGCGGATGATCGTCTCTGTGAGGAGTGCCGTCTGCAGCTCCCTTGGATCGAGCCGTTGGCGGCGCGTCGCCGCGGTAGCGTTCTGGACCACCACTGGTCGCCGCTTGAGTTCGAAGGGCCGGCGCGGGCGCTAGTCCACGCGCTCAAGTTCCACTCCGCCACCGCGCTCGCGGCGCTGATGGCGCGCCAGTTAGTTGACGCGCTGCCGCCACGCGCCTTCCCAACCGGCGCCGCCCTCGTTCCCGTCCCCGCCAGCCCAATCCGTCTTCGCCAGCGAGGCTTCGACCACGCCGAGCTGCTGGCGGTGGCGCTGTCGCGGATCGTAATGCTGCCGCGCCAGCGGCCGCTTCGGCGCGAAAGATCGATAGCCCGAGGGCAGCGAGGCCTGGGCCGCAGCGATCGCTTGGGCGGCCGCGGCCTGCAGGTGCGGGCGGCCGGCAAGGCGCCGCTTCAAGCAATCCTGGTCGACGACGTGTGCACTACAGGCGCGACGCTTGAGCTCTGCGCAAAGGCGCTGCTCGGAGCCGAAACTTGCCGCGTAAGCGCTGTGACTTATTGCTCTGTTGCTTAGCGCTCGTCGGTGGTACATTTGAAATAACTCCATCACGAAAAAGGACTCCCTATGCGTATCGACCTGACCGGGACCAATATCGAGATCAATGGAGAGCTGCGCGCGCTCGTGGCTAAGCGCATCGCCAAGATCAAACGCAGAGTGCCCGAGCATGTCCACTGCGAGGTGATCCTCGCCGAGGAACACAACCCGAAGATTGCTGACGGCCAGAAGGCTGAAGCGAACCTCCACATCAAGGGTGGCACGATCAACGCCAAGGCTCACGAGCGCGACATGGCGGCGGCGATTGGCCATATCGCCGACGAAGTTGTGCGCCAACTGAACCGTCGCGGTGACAGGGCGCGCGCCCACAGCCGGGCGGGCGCCGACACAATCCGTCACGGCCACCCGCAGGGCGCCGTTTAAGCAGGCTCGCCGGGCGCCGCGCGCGGCTACACTTCGGGCAATGGGTTTGCTCGAAAAAGCACTAAACGTCGGCGAAGGAAAACAGTTTCGTCAGTACGAGAAGCGCGTTTCAGAGATCGCCTCGTTTGAGGACCAGCTAGTCGCGCTCAGCGATGAAGAGCTGAGCGGCCGGATGGACCTACTGCGCGAGCGCGTGCGCGAGCAGGGGGAGTCGCTCGACAGCGTGCTGCCGGAGTGCTTCGCAATCGTCCGTGAGGCTGGTCGTCGATTCCTCAACATGCGTCACTTCGACGTTCAGCTGATCGGCGGCATGGTGCTGCACGGCGGCAACATCGCCGAGATGAAGACCGGCGAAGGCAAGACGCTCACGGCGACGCTGGCCGTCTGCCTCAACGCGCTCTCCGACAAGGGCGTCCACCTCGTAACCGTCAACGACTACCTCGCTCGCCGCGACGCCGAGTGGATGAGCCCGATCTACGACGGGCTTGGATTCAGCTGGGGTGTGCTCCAGAACATGCAGGATCCGGATGAGAAGCTGGCCGCCTACGCCTCCGACATCACCTACGGCACAAACTCCGAGTTCGGCTTCGATTATCTGCGCGACAACATGGCGCAGACGCTCGAAGAGAAGGTTCAGCACGGCGGCAGGATCGGCGAGGACGGCCGCCCGCTAGCGATGCACAACTTTGCGATCGTCGATGAGGTCGACAACATTTTGATCGATGAGGCGCGGACGCCGCTGATCATCTCCGGCGCGCCTGAGGCCGCTGCCGACTCCTACGGCAAGTTCGCCAAGTTGGCGCCGCAGATGGTCGCCGGTAAGACGCCGGAGGGGATGGATCCGCGCGCGAAGAAGGATTTCGTCGCCGACTTCGATTACGAGTTCGACGAGAAGCACAAGACCGTTGCGATAACCGAGCGCGGCGTCGGCAAGGCCGAGCAGTTCATGAACATCGACCACCTCTACCGGGCCGAGAACGGGCCGCTGGTCAATCACCTGATTCAGTCGCTGAAGGCTCAGAGCCTTTACAAGCGCGACGTCGACTACGCCGTGATCGACGGCGAAGTGCGGATCATCGATGAGTTCACCGGCCGCATCCTCGAAGGGCGCCGCTGGTCGGAAGGGCTCCATCAGGCGGTTGAGGCGAAGGAGGGCGTTCGCGTCCAAGAGGAGAACCAGACGCTGGCCACGATCACGCTGCAGAACTTCTTCCGCCTTTACGACAAGCTTTCGGGGATGACCGGTACCGCCCTGACCGAGGCGACCGAGTTCATGAAGATCTACAAGCTTGGCGTCGTTCAGGTGCCGACAAATCAGGGCCTCGTGCGCGAGGACCAGAACGATCAGATCTACAAGACGAAGGATGGCAAGTGGAGCGCCGTTGCTCGCGAGATCGAAGTCCGCCACGGTAAGGGCCAGCCGGTTCTAGTCGGCACGATCTCGGTTGAGATCTCGGAGCTGCTCGGTTCGATGCTGGCGCAGCGCGGAATCCCACACACTGTCCTCAACGCGAAGCCCGAGTACGCCGAACGCGAAGGCGAGATCATTGCCGAGGCCGGCCGCCCCGGCGCCGTCACAATCGCCACCAACATGGCCGGCCGTGGCGTCGACATCAAGCTTGGCGGCAGCCCTGAGCACCTCGCTCGCGAAGAGCTGATCGCCAGCGGCGTCAAGCCGCACGAGCCTGAGTTTGCTGAGCAGATGCCGGCCCTGATCGTCGAGCAGGAAGCAAAGGTCGCCGATGCCCGCGAGGCTGTGCTCGAATCCGGCGGGCTCTTCATCGTTGGTACCGAGCGCCACGAGTCGCGCCGGATCGACAACCAGCTCCGCGGCCGCGCCGGCCGTCAGGGTGATCCGGGCGAGTCGCGCTTCTTCCTCAGCGCTGAGGATGATCTGGTCAGGCTTTTCGCCGGCGATCGTATTTACAAGATCCTCGACCGCCTCGGTGGCACCGACGAGGATGGCAACGAAGAGCCGATCGAGGCCGGGATGCTCTCGAAGCAGATCGAAAAGGCTCAGCGCAAGGTTGAGGAGCAGAATTTCCTGATCCGCAAACGCGTGCTCGAGTACGACGACGTGATGAACGAGCAGCGCCGCGTCGTTTACGCCTACCGCGACGAGGTTCTCGAAGGCGTCGACCTCGGCGACCAGGCACGGACCGAGATCGCCGAAGTGGCCCGTCGCCTCGTCGAGGAGTACACACCGAGCGACTACGTCGAGGATTGGGATTTGGCTGGGCTGTTCGTAGCGCTCACCGACATCATGCCGGTCGGAACGCTCGACAACGAGCTGACGGCGGGCGGAGTTCTGGCCAGCAACCTTGACCGCAACTCACTGACAGACCGCGTCGTCGATGAAGCGATGGCCCTATATGACGGCCGCGAGGAGGAGCTTGGCGACGAGTTGATGCGCGCGCTGGAGCGCTATCTGCTGCTGCAGACGATCGATCAGCGCTGGAAAGAGCACCTCTACGACATGGACTACCTGCGCGAGGGAATCCACCTGCGCGGTTTCGCGCAGATCGACCCGCTCGTCGCGTACAAGAACGAGGCCTTCACGCTCTTCGGCGATCTGATGAATTCGATCTGGGCCGACTTTGCGCGGATGGTCTACCACGTCGAGGTTGAGGTCGAAGTTGATCAGTCAGAAGGCCAAGCTCCCTTTGCGCCTGCACCATCTTCACCGATCGCCGCGCAGGCGATCAACTATTCATCCGGTGGCGGCACCGGCGCGCTTGAAGCTGCGGCCGCTGGTGGCGGCGTAGCTGAAGTCGCCTATGCCGGCGAGGAAGAGATGGTTGAAGCCGAGCCGGTAGAGCAGCGCGTCCTTGACGCCGACGAGCAGGTTGGTCGTAACGACCCCTGCTGGTGCGGCTCGGGCCAGAAGTTCAAGAAGTGCCACGGCGCCTGAGCGGCTCCCTGCGAGCGAGCCGTTTCGCTGCTAGCGTCGCCAGTTGTGGCTACTGGACCAAATCTCGAGTCGGCACCGCAGCGCCTCAGCGCTGTAGCTGAACAACTGAGCGAGCTTTCCAGCTTCCTTGACCCTGACGAGCTGGCCCGCCAGGTCGCTGAGCTTGAAGCGCGCATGGGCGCCGAGGGATTCTGGGACAACCAAGATGAAGCTGCCCGCGTCAGTGCTGAGCACGCCCGCGTCTCGCGCCGCCTCGAACGCTGGCAGGAGCTCTCGGGCGATGGTGATGACCTGGCGACAATGTTGGAGCTGGTCGATGAGGACTCGTCGCTGGCCGGTGAGTTTGAAGGCCAACTGATTGACGTCGAGCGGCGCCTCGCAGCCTTTGAGGAAGAGCGCCTATTCGCCGGTGACTACGACGCTGGTGACGCGCTCGTGACCGTGAACGCCGGCGCCGGCGGGACCGACGCTCAGGATTGGGCTGAGATGGTCCTGAGGATGATGATGCGCTGGGCCGAGAGCCGCGGCTTTGAGGTCGAACTGCTTGAGGCCAGCGCCGGGGAGGAGGCTGGGATCAAGTAGGCAACCTTCAAGGCCTCTGGTGAAAACGCTTACGGCCTTTTCTGCGCCGAGCGCGGCGTCCACCGGCTCGTTCGCCTCTCGCCGTTTGACTCGGCAAGCCGCAGGCAAACTTCTTTCGCCGGAGTTGAGGTCGCACCGGTCGTTGACGAGATCGAGGGCGTCACGATCGAAGACGATGATCTCCAGATCGACACCTACCGCGCCTCCGGCGCCGGTGGCCAGCACGTCAACAAGACAGACTCAGCGGTTCGAATTACTCACCGGCCAAGCGGGATCGTCGTCCAGTGCCAGAACGAGCGCTCGCAGTCCTCGAATAAGGAGACGGCGATGAAGATGCTGCGGGCAAAGCTGCTCGAACTGGAGGAGCGCCTCCGTTCCGACGAGATCGCGGCCGAGAAGGGTGAAAGCCAGGACGTCAACTTTGGCTCGCAGATCCGCTCATATGTGCTCCATCCGTACACGATGGTCAAAGATCACCGCACCGATGTCGAGATCGGCGATGCTCAGCGCGTGCTCGATGGCGACCTCGATGAGTTCGTCCGCGCTGAGCTGCTGCGATCGAGCGAGAGCTAAGTGAGCCCCGCCGATCACGACCAGTCGCGCGCGCCTTATCTGGACGCCGTAGTTGGCTACCGCGATCGCGACCCGGCGCGCTTCCATGTTCCCGGCCACAAGGGTGGATTGGGGGCAGACCCAGGGTTGCTTGCGGCTCTAGGTGAGGACGCGATGGCGCTCGACATGGCGCAAGGAATAGATGGGATCGATGACGGCCCAGAGCCGACTCCTTATGCGTTAGCCGAGATGCTCGCGGCCGAGGCGTATGGCGCCGAGCAGACCTGGTTCCTCACGAATGGCGCCTCCCAAGGCAACCACGCGCTCTGCCTCGCGCTCGCGCCGCTCGGGCGCCAAGTCGTCGCGCAGCGCAACTCGCATGCCTCGATCGTTGACGGCCTTGTTCTCAGCGGCGGCATTCCAATCTTCATTGAACCGGAGTACGACCCTGACTTGGAAATGGCTTTGGGCGTCGAGCCGTCTCATCTGGCCGAAGTGCTGGCCGCTAACCCGCGGGTTCAAGCAGCGTTCATCGTCTCGCCCACCTACTACGGCTTGACTGCAGACGTCGCTGGCTGCGTTGAGGTTGCGCACGCAGCCGGGGTGGCGCTGATCGTTGACCAGTCTTGGGGAGCGCAGCTTGGCTTCCACCCTGACCTTCCAGCTAGTGCGCTCTCGGTCGGCGCCGACGCCGTGCTCACCAGCACGCACAAGCTTGGTGGTTCGATGACTCAGAGCGCGATGCTCCACCTCGGCAGTTCGGAGCGAGTTGATGGGGCCGCACTCGGCCGCGCGATTCGGCTCTTCCGCTCCACAAGTCAGAGCATGCTTCTTATTGCCTCGCTCGACGCTGCCCGCCGGCAGCTCGCGACGCGCGGTGAGCAGTTGCTTGGCCAGACGCTCGAGCTGCTCGTTGATGTGCAGTCACAGCTCAGCGAAATTGAACTGATCAGGCTCGTCGACGAAAGTTTCGTTGGACGACCGGGGGTCGGCGGCTTTGACCCGCTGAGGATTGTGCTCGACGTCCGCGCCGTTGGCTGCACGGGGCTCGAGTTCTCTGAGTCGCTCCAGCAGCAGCATGATCTCCACCCTGAAATGGCAACCCACGCGACGGTCGTATTTGTAGTTGGTCTCGCTGAGACTCCTGAACGCTTTGGCCGCCTCGTTGAAGCTGTCGCAGCGACAGCCGAGCGGCTCCAGAGGCCTCCTGGTGGAAACGAGCAGGTTCATCGTCCAGGCCCGTCGGAGGGCTGCATCGTTCCGCCGCGCGAAGCCTTCCTTGGCGAGGCGGAAGTGATTGCGCTCGATCACGCTGTCGGACGGATCTCGTGCGAGTCGATCGCCGGTTATCCGCCAGGTATTCCGGCCTTGCTTCCGGGCGAGCGGATCACCGGCGAGGTAATCGCACACCTGCGCGAAATCGCTGCTGCTGGCTCGCGCCTGCATGGCGCCAGCGACCCGACGCTGACAACAATCGCCGTGCTGCTCGAAGAGCGCCCAGCCTGACTCTCTAGGCTTCCTGTATGGATCAGGCGACTAGGCGAGAGCTCGATCATCTTGTAGCTGTAGCGCTGGCAGAGGATCTCGGCGATGGCGACCGCACGGCGCTGGCGACGATCCCCTCAGGCAGCACCGCGGCGGCTCTGGTCACGCAGAAAGCTCCAGGCGTGATCTTTGGGATCGAGGCCGCTGACGCGGTCTTCGTGGCGCTCGATTCGGCGGCTGAGTTGGAGCCGCTAGCGCCCGAAGGCCAGTGGCGCGAGGACGGGCCTGTTCTGAGCGTTAGTGGCGACGCGAACGCACTGATCAGCGGCGAGCGCAGCGCCCTGAACCTACTTGCCCACCTCAGCGGCGTCGCGACGGCCACAGCGCGCTACGTCAAGGCGGTCGAGGGAACCGCAGCACAGATCCTCGACACGCGTAAGACGACGCCTGGGATGCGGCTGCTGGAGAAGGCTGCAGTCGTGGCCGGAGGCGGCAAGAACCACCGTATCGGCCTCTGGGACGCATAC
>Ga0114969_10003666_pt1 | contig 12318 bp, 9 predicted proteins | sample M_130807_MF_Meta_FD_87316 | JGI IMG/M metagenome (GOLD analysis project Ga0114969, IMG submission 87316) | Freshwater microbial communities from Lake Montjoie, Canada to study carbon cycling - M_130807_MF_MetaG | ecosystem: Environmental > Aquatic > Freshwater > Lake | place: Lake Montjoie...
CTTGTATTATCATTTACTTCATTGTATTCAAATAGTACATTGCTTTGTAACATCCAGATTGCAGCTCCTACTGAATTATTATAAAAATGACAATGGTGAATATTTATTGGTTCATATGTCCCGGTCCCAAGGCGCAGAGCACAAACTCTGTTTAAGTTGTCGTGAATATCGCAATGACTCATTTCAAATGAACCTCCTCCCTGAACCAAAATTGTTACACCTTCAGCCATATTGTAGCTGCTTTGGTTATGAAAAAACTGACATGAATCAATTTTTAAAGTACGATAAACAAACATAGCCTCAATTCCATTCCAATTTGCAGCAACTCCATGCTTAACATCTTTCACTATGCAATTAGAAAAAGCTGAAACATCATTCGTTCCCTGAAACTGATTAAAATGAATTCCATGCCATCCTCCAGCAGTAATTATATCATTGTACCATCCTGCTGTATCACTTGCCTCAAAAGTTATTGGAACCATTGATGTACCCTTTGCATACAAACTTCCAAAAATATCCATTTGATATGTTTGTTGAAATTTCACATGAACTCCAGGTTCTATTATTAATGTTTGACTTGCCGGAACCGTAACATTAACCATAACAATATATGGTGAACCAGCTAGAGTCCAGGTCCCACTTTGACTTCCTGTGGTTATGTTAGTTTGAGCTATGGTTTCTTTATTGTTAAAACAAATTATGTAAAGCAGACAGAAAATAATTTGAATTTTCATGGAAAGTTTCATAGCGTTGTTTTTATTTTGGTAAATGTAGCATTACCAAATATTTGAAGTAAGTTTTAAATTTCAGTTTTTAAGTAAAATCAAACGCTTTCAATCGAACTAATAATATTATTAGTCATTATATTTATTAGATAAAATTATTAATAAATATCTCTAAAGAATATCTTCTAATATCCGGTCGATATTTTCAAAGGCATCTTCATCTTTAATTACATATTGCTCTGCTCCTTTTTGTATGGTTTGTAAAGCAATACTATATTGATCTTGATTTGAAAGCATAACAACCGGCAATAATTGATTTTTCTTTCTGATTAACTGAAGAATTTTCAAACCATTTTCAGCATCCTTATTTACACTATCTAAATTGTAATCAAGAATTACAAGATTGGGGTTTTCATCAAGATTATTTATGCATTCTTCACCGGTCATAAAGATAAAAACATTACGCCCCCCTTTTTTCGATAAATGTTCTTTTAACATTTCTCCGAAAAATTTATCATCATCAACAATGAAAATATTTTTTGCCATTTTTTTACAAATTAAAGTTTAAAAGTAAATCTTAATCTTTTCTAAAAGTAATGCATCTATTATTTGCTTAACCGATTTAAAGCAAAATTCAAATTCCTAATTACTTCATCAATTTCTGTTCTTGAGCATGTTCCAACAGACAAACGATACCATATTGAATCTGTTGAGGCCCCAAAAGCTGAAAATGGAACCAAGGCAACTTTCGCCTCATCAATTAAATAATAAAGAATATCATTTGCATCATTAAGAATTTTTCCTGATTCTGTTTTCATACCCACCAAGTCAAATTTAACAGTAAGATAAATCGCTGCCTGAGGTGGGATTGCATCAATTGGAAATCCATTATTTTTTAAAGAGATAATACCATTGTAAAAATGTTCAAGTCTGTAATCCACTTCATTTTTAAAGTTCAAAAGGAACTCGTCAATTCGGGCTTCTTGTGTAAGATACCGGGCCGAAGCGACTTGTTCAGCCTTCGGAGCCCATGCTCCAACATGAGATAGAATGGCTTTCATTTTATCTATAATTACCTGTGGACCAAATGTCCATCCTACTCGAATTCCGGTAGCTGCAAATGCCTTTGAAAGCCCATCGACAAAAATGGTGTAGTTGCGCATTTCAGGTCTCAAAGAAACAGGGTTAAAATGAACAGTATCACGGAATGTTAATGCCCAATATATCTGATCGTATAAAAGATAAAGAGGCTTTTCATCCTGGCTTCTTCGGCTGTTTTCTTCCAATATCATATCACAGATTTCAGCAAGCATTTCAGCTGAAAAAGTTGTTCCGGTAGGATTTAAGGGCGAACAAAGTGCTATTAATGTTGCGTCCGAGATATGTGGACGAATATCGTCAGCAGTTGGCATAAAATTATTTTCTGCGCTTGTTTCAACCATTACTCCCCTTGCCCTGGAAAGATGTATATAATGATTGTTGTTCCAACTTGGTACAGGATAAATTACTTTATCCCCTTCGTCTAATAAAGTAATATATGCTGCATAAATAGCAGGTCTTGCGCCGCTCGTAATTAAAATTTCATCACTGGAATAATCAAGTTTCAGAAATCTGTTAAGAAAATCAGAAACTGCTTTTCTTAATTCTAAAATTCCATTAGCAGTTGGATAATTAGTGTGCCCTTCGCGCATGGCGCGAATAATTTCATCAGTTAGTTCTTTGGGTATAGGGAAAATTTTAGGGTCAAAATCGCCGATGGTGTAGTTGTTTATTTTCTCTCCATTTTTTATGCGCTCATTTATTTCTCCTCCGAGTTTAATTATTTCAGAACCAATAAGGTTCTCCGCCATGGTGGAAACTATAAGGTTTGGTTTAGCTGTGCTTGATGGCATGGATGCGGTTTTCGGAGTCAATGTTAGCGATTCGGAATTCATGAACAAAGAATTTAGATGTGAAGTAAAAATAAATTATTGAATTATTTAACCACAGAGTTGCTCTGAGTTTAGCACAGAGGGGCAAAGAGAATGCATTTTACTAGGAGTTATAGGAGTAATACAAAGGAGGAATAGGAGTTTTGTGTGAATGCAAGGAGCATTATTATAAATGTAATGCATGCGATGTAGCATGTAACAGGTGGACAAATAAAAGCAACCCGCTTAAAGTTAAATGCAAGCCACTTCAATAAAAATGCAAGGCGTATGATGGTGCAGGTAACACTTTTTAATATAAAAGCAACATACTTAAATATAAATGCAAGGCATGGAACTGAAAATGCGACAGATTTCAACTGACATGAATTCAGTTTAAAGGTGCATTTAAGGGAATTGAATATAAATGCAACAGACGCAGGGTTCTGTTTACAGTAACACTGCTTAGACAAATAAAACTATTTAAACGATATAGCCTATGGGCTTGAAACCTTTTTGAAACCTGCTCGTCAAGGTGGTTATTAAATAGTTAAAAAAATAAAAAATACACTTTTATCAATCATTCAGTTCAGAATCACTCGAAAGTCTTCACATCAGTTTTAACTGTGTTGATGGACAATGCTGCATTGTGGAACACCATTATCCCGATGCAGAGTGTTGTTAATGGTTTAAAGGGCACAAACGGATCTATTTTTACTGTGGGACAAGTTCAAAAACAAAGCAGTAAGGGTATTAGTATTGACAAAAAAGCATTGCGTATTTTAATTACCGGAAAAGCTATTACCATTATTGGTGGTTTGCAAGCACTGGCTTTAGCAACCGGCAATAATCAATTGTATGATGATGTTAATTATAACGAAAGTGAGTTGAACCAGATGAGTGCAATTAACTTTTACAATACAGTGGAAGTGGTGATTGCGAATGCTAATTTGTACATTGCTGACTTGCCGACATACAATGTTCCGGCTACTGTTGTAACCTCAACTACTACTGATAATGCAGCTTACCTAGTGATTATGCCTAAAACACGCGATACCATTCAGATTGTGAAAAACGCTACTAAACAATTAAGTGAATTGGTGAAAAAAGGTATGATGCAATTAACAGTGTTGGAAAAATTTATGTTAACTTTTAAAACAAGCGAACCAGAATTTTTTGCTGCTATTAAGAACGCAAGCAAATTGGTGAATGATGGAATAAGACATAATAAGTTTACCGGAAAAGTTGAGAAGAATGGTGTGGCAGTGCCGGGTGCAACTTTAAAGGTTGTGGAGGATAATAAAGAAACTGTTGCAACATGGGATGGTGAATTTGAGATTGAAGGAATACACACCGGTAAGTTTACTGTAGTTGTATCGGATGGTGTAACAGAAAAAGTGCTCCATGATTTGACTATGCGCCGTGGTACTGATTTGAATATGGTGATTAATATGGCGGCTTAAACTTTAGTAAGTACAAGTACTTAGTAAATACAAGTAAGTACAAGATGAAAGCCCTGAAGATTTTCTTCGGGGCTTTTTGTTTTTGGTTATTTTGTGAGCGATGTTTCAGTGTCGTGAGGACACGAACCGAGGCCAAGAAGATTTTCTTCGGGGCTTTTTGTTTTTGGTTATTTTGTGAGCGGTTAAGCCTGCTGGTGAAAACACACAGGCAGGGGCGCGGGAGGAGAAACACCAACAAACTAAAAAAAATTATTTTTTACTTCTTTATCTTTAAGGGATAAGTGAAGTTTAATGAAAATGACAACCCACTATAAAGTGCTTTAACTTTATCAGTTACATAAACTGCTGGTATCGAATTTCCTAATTGATAAGTAACAGTAGGGTTTTTACGAATGTTGATTATGCTATTATCATATCTTATTTCAAAATTCCCTTTCCCTAATCCAATTTTTTTCTCCAATCCAAACCCACCAGATATTCCCCAATCATATTTATTAAATAAATCAAATTGATCTGATTTAGTTATAACAGGATCGTAATTAGAAATCTTGGAAACTCCCCTGTAAAATAAATAATAGCCAAAATAAGGTCCCAGTTCAATAAATGGTTTTATCTTTTTATTGTGACCCATATTAAAGTTAAGTCGCAATAATTCTGGAAATTGAATATATCCAAGTGTTATTTTAGAAGACCATGATGCTGCAACATCATCTGAAATATTTTTACTGCCCTTATCAACAAAAATAATTTCTGATTCTAAAGATAATTTTTTATTAATCGCGACATTTAGCTCAACTCCTCCAGTAAAATTATATTTAAGTTTTTCAACTGTACTGTTTTTTACATGTGCTCCATTTATCCAACTTCCTAAAAAAGTAAAACCAATTCCAGATTTTAAACCAAAATAAAATTGTTTTTGCGCTTTCAATTCATTTGTAAAAAATAGAAAAAAACAAATGAGTGTGAAATTTTTCATGAGAGTATTTTTTGATAAAAGGGTCGCAAAGCCCTGAAGATTTTTCTTCGGGGCTTTTTGTTTTTGGTTATTTTGTGAGCGGTTAAAAAATGTGGCTGAAGCCAAATATATTTTGAATTTATTTGCCGTCAACTAAAGCTGACGGCAAAGGATTAGTTGCTTTTGGTTTGCAAAAAAATACAAGCGTGAATGGTTTACAGATTGCTGCACATTGATTACAATGTTCGCAATGACAGCGTTTAAGCGAAATGAAAGCGTTTAGTGCCCTTCGACAAGCTCAGGATGACAGGGCTTGTGAGCGTTATATCGTAACGATTTCGTGGAAGCAAATGAGGGCGTAAGCCGGGTTAGGGATTGAAATGGAAATCTTTTTTATTGTTTCTGCGATAACGAAATTAAATACAGGCACCCCTTGTGTTTCGACAAGCTCGACATGATACTGCTACGCTCAATAAAAAAATTGAAATGTAAAGCCCGCAGATTTTTTTGTATTCAAAAAAAGATGAACCCCCTACTCTTCGACATGCTCTGAGTGACAATTTATGACACAACGGGTTGTGTTTCCACTAAATCGTCTGCTTCTTTTAAGCGCATGATGTGATCTAATGCATCAGGCACTACATCGCTACAAATAATTATAAAGGATCCTTTTTTTGCATTACGAATTGCATAATCAATTGCCTCACTTTCTTTACGGAATACATCGGCAACTTTACCTGCATCAACCTGCGAAATTCCCTGTTTCATTAAGTCAATAATTTCTTCTTCAGAGCGACCACGAAGATTTTTATCTTGTCGAATAATAATCTGGTCAAACATTTTTGCTGCAGTTGTTCCAAGTGCAATAATGTCTTCATCTCTTCTATCACCAACTCCTGCAATTATTCCAACTTTTGGCTGTGCATCAACTTTCTCTAAAAACTTTGCTATTGCTTCAAAGCCTGCAGTATTATGTGCATAATCGACCATTACAGTGAAGTTGCGGAACTGAAACATGTTCATGCGCCCGGGAGTTTGACCTGGAGACGGAATGAAAGTTTCTAAAGCCTGCTTAATATCTTCAATTTTAAACCCGCGAATGAATCCTGCAAGTACGGAAGGTAAAACATTCATTATGTTAAATACAGCCCTTCCGCCAAATGTGAGTGGAATATTACTTATTTTATCGACACGGATTTTCCATGTTCCCTTGCAAATTGTTACATAACCATTTTCTGCTATAGCAGCTAAACCCCCATTTGCACAATGAGCTTTAATTCGAGGATTATTTTCATCCATACTAAACAAAGCAACCTTGCAAACCAGATTTTCTCGCATTTTATAAACTAAATCATCATCAGCATTCAGAATTGCATAACCACTTGGTAAAACAGTTTCAGGTACCACACCTTTTACTCTTGCTAATTGCTCAAGTGTATCAATTCCTTGTAATCCAAGATGATCGGCAGCTACATTAGTTACAATTGCAATATCGCAATTATGAAACCCTAAACCAGCCCTAAGAATGCCGCCACGAGCACATTCAAGAACAGCAAAATCTACGGAGGGATCTTTTAAAACAAATTCTGATGAAACAGGACCGGTACAGTCCCCACGCATGAGCATTTGGTTTTGAATATAAATCCCATCTGTTGTTGTGAATCCAACTTTATGACCCATTGATTTTACAATGTGTGCTGTTAAACGGGTAGTAGTTGTTTTTCCGTTTGTTCCGGTTACTGCAATGATTGGAATGCGTGCTGAAGTTCCTGGCGGAAACAACATATCAATAACAGGTTCTGCAACATTTCGAGGAAGTCCTTCTGCCGGTGAAATGTGCATACGGAATCCTGGAGCTGCATTTACCTCTAATACTGCACCACCATTTTCGGAAACCGGCACACTTAAGCTTGAAGCCATAATATCAATACCACAGATATCGAGTCCAATGATTCGGGCAATTCGTTCGCACATAAAAATATTATCCGGATGAACGAGATCAGTAATATCAGTTGATGTTCCACCTGTACTGAGGTTTGCAGTTGGCTTTAGCCACAACTCAAAATTTTTTGGAAGAATTGAATCGAGTGAAAGATTTTTATCGCTAAGTATTTTAAGTGTATGATCATCTACTTTAATAGATGTCAATACTTTTTCGTGCCCATAACCTCGGCGTGGATCGGTATTAACTTTATCAATTAATTGCTGAATAGTAGATTTACCATCGCCGGTTACAGCAGCCGGTTTACGAATAGCAGCAGCAACGAATTTGTAATTGACAACTAAAACCCGATGATCGAGTCCTGTAATAAATCTTTCTACAATTATCCCTCTGCCGTACTTTTTTGCCGCATGAAACCCAATCAATAATTCATCCCAGTTTTTTAAATCGGTTGATGCTCCTTTGCCATGATTTCCGTTCACTGGTTTTGTAACCAGCGGATAACCATATTTTTTTGCAGCCATTTCTAAATCTTCTTCGTCGTAACAAATTATTCCGCGCGGAACAGGAATCTCTGCAGCTTCCAATAAATTTTTTGTTTCTTCTTTATCACACGCAATTTCAACAGCAATGCTGCTTGTTGTACTTGCTACGGTTGCCTGAATTCTTTTTTGATTCATGGCATAACCTAACTGCACCAACGAATGACGATTCAAGCGGATGAATGGAATTCCTCTCGCGATTGCTTCTTCCACTATGGAACCGGTGGATGGACCGAGTCGTTCGTCTTCACGAATTTCGCGAAGGGTTTGTATGTCGTTTGCTAAATCATATTCAGTTCCAGCTATTAATGCTGCGGCAATACTTACTGCTGCATTGGCAGTGTAAATGCCTGCTTTTTTTTCCATGTAAGCGAAAACTACATTGTAAATTCCTTTGGTGCTTGTTTCGCGCGTACGGCCAAATCCCACATCCATACCAGCCAAAGTTTGTAATTCAAGCGCTATGTGTTCAACCACATGTCCCATCCAAGTGCCCTCTTCAACTCGATGAAAAAAACCACCTGCATAACTCTCGCTACAACGATGCTCTTGAAGAGAAGGCATTAATTTCTTTAATCGATCAAGAAATCCACCAATCTTATTGGTTGGTTTTTCTTCTAGACCCTCTAAATCAAGGCGCATAACAATCAACTTGTGTCTCCGGATGCTCCAATAGTTGGGGCCATTCATTACTTTTATGTCAACGATTTTCATATACGCATTTTGTTATTACAGCAACTTTTTCTCAATCAATAAATAGAAAGTAAGATCATGAATTAAAGGATGTTAAAAATGATTATTTTTTTTGAATTGCAAGTGAACTGAATAAATATATTTTTGGCGCGCTTAACATTAGCATAACACCGGATGGAAAAACCAACAGGAAAGTTGATTGCAATTGGGGGGGCTGAGGATAAAGGAACCGATTTAGAAACCGGTGTGATTCACAGAAACAATTTAATTTTCTTTGAAAACGGTATTATCCGTCGAATTGTAAATGAAGTTGGAGGTTTCGATAAACGAATTGAAGTAATTACTACTGCGAGCAGTATACCTAAAGAAGTTGGGCAAAATTACCTTGATGCATTTGGTAAACTGGGATGTTCAAACATTGGTCATATAAACATCAGAGACCGAAGTGATACTTTAAATCCTGAATTTATAGAGCGTATAAAAACTGCCAATGGAGTAATGTTTAGTGGAGGAAACCAACTCCGCTTAACTTCAATTTTCGGAGGCACTGAAATATTTTCAATTATTCAGGATAGGTATAAAAAAGATCAATTTGTGATTGCAGGAACCAGCGCCGGTGCCATGGCTATGAGTAACACAATGATTTACGAAGGCAGCAGCACCCGTGCTCATTTAAAAGGTGAGGTAAAGATCACTACTGGTCTGGCTTTTATGAAAGATACAATTTTTGATTCGCATTTTGATAAACGCGGAAGATTTGGACGACTAGCACAAGCCGTAGGAGCAAATCCTTCGTGCATTGGCATTGGATTAGGAGAAGATACAGGAATGTTAATTACCAACGGAAATGAAATGGAAGCAATCGGTAGCGGAATGGTTGTTATTGTTGATGGTCATAATATTAAGCAAAGCAATATTGCCGATATAGCTGAAGGAAGTCCGATAAGCATTGACAATCTCATTGTTCATTTTATGTCGAAGGGTGATAAATATAATTTAAACACAAGACAAATGGATGCCGTTGTTCATGTTGCGGCCGAGGATTAACCAGTATTTTTTTTGTTGAAAAATCTTATTCTACCTTACTTTTTTTTCGATTTGATGATTATATAATTCAATACTGTTTGACCTATTAATACAATGATGAAAAAAATATTTTTATTATGGATATTCATAATGTCAGTCATTTCATCTTATGCCCAAAAAGGATATCTGGATTTTAGAACAATTAGCAAAGGTGAGGATTTCACATTTCCTGTTTTTCAATCAGCCTCTGATACAAGCGTAGCAGATAAAATAAATACTATTCTTCAACTTTTTGAATTACAGCTATTATACCATAAGGATGAAGCAAATGTGTTTAAAGAATTTCAAATGACTTCCGATTCAATTGTGGAAGGAAATACAGGTTTAATTTTTAATATTATTGAAAATAATACTGAAGTTTTATCTGTTTCTGTTTCACGAGAGTGGTGCGGCGCGAGTTGTAGCCATTGGACAGAATATTATAATTTCAATTCCGGCAACGGTGATTTAATCAGCCTTTACGATTTAATTAAAAAAGATAAAATCAATGTTGCCATGGCAGTTATAAACGGGAAAAGAACTTTCAATTTTCTTAGCCAGCTTTCCAATTTAAATTCTGAACAAACGATTGACACTACTTCTGTTTTAAGTGAGATAAATAACAGTATTCTTAAATACTTCTACATAAAAAACGATTCAGTTTTTATCAGCGATGAAGAATGTCTATCAAAATTTGAAAAAATATACTACGAACTTAATATGATTTCAGGTTTCAGCGCCGATGATTTAAAACCCTATTTAAATAATTATGGAAAAGCGGTTTTATCAAATTCTAAAGCATCCGTAACAAAATTCAATGGAAGTTATTTCCCGCAATTGTACCAAGGCACTACTAGTGACTCAGCTTTGTTTTATTTTACTTTTGATTTCTTTTATGACTTTAACGGCTCAGGTTTTATTGCCTTTAAAAACAATGCGGTTGTCCATTTATTTGACGGCACATTGGAAAACGATGAATTTGATTTAACAGAACACGATAAAGATTATACTGATATTGGTTTTATAAAAGCTAATATAATAAAAGGCAAAATCATTGGTACTTATAAAAGAATTGATGGAAAAACAAATTACTCTTTCTCAGCAGAAAGATTGTAAGAAAAATTTTCTCGTGTAAAATTCTTCTCGTGAGTCTGAACAGGTAAGTATTTACTAATTTGAAATTAAATTAGAATTTTCATCACATTACATTTGAACACAATAATTTAATTTTCAATACACCCAACCCTTTTTACATAATTTTCGTGTATATCAATAAGAACAAAAATTTAAAATCAAAAACTTTCAATATGAAAAACAACATCCCTTTTTATCAAACAAAAAGCAACAATTGGATAAAAACACTTTTGTTATCCGTCATCTTGGTATCTTCAGGTTTAATCAGTAATGCACAACAACTAAATCTTTCTTTCAACCTGTTGCAGCAACCCTGTAATAACGACGGTATTTTGGAAGTTCAAACTTCTACGCTTACACCACCAATCACTCTTTATTATTATTTGGGTGGTGTTTCTACTACCGTTATAATTAATACCACATCAGATACAATTTTCAATTATTCCGGGGGTTCTTTTTATGTAAATGGTACCGATGGATTTGGAGTATCTTGTTATGGATATTTTATTGGTTCACCTCCGTTTACATATGTAGTAACATCCACTGCAGCAATTTGTCCTGCTCTTGGAACAGCGGATGTAGCTATTACAGGCGGAACATCGCCTTATACGGTTGAATGGACTGATAACAGCTCAGGTGTAATTGTTGCAACCGGTACACCAGCAAATTTGCCTGCAGGTGTATATGATGTTTTAATTACTGATGCATCAGGTTGTGTTTTTGGTTCATATGCAAATAGCGATACAGCAGTATATATATATAATCAGTCTCCAATTGGATTCAATGTAGCTTCAACAACTGCAAATTGTACCAATGGAACAGCCGCAGTTGCCTCACTTACCGGCGGAGTATCTCCATACTCATATATCTGGTCGAATGGTGCAAACAGTTCTTCAATTACAGGCTTAATGATGGGTCAGGTTTCGGTAACTGTCACTGATGCACAAGGTTGTTTTCAAGTTGGATACGGATATGTACAGCAAGGAATTACCATTGGCACTAATCCTACATCAACTCCTGCTACTTGCTTACAAAATGATGGAAGCATTATTGCATTCGGAAGTGGTGGTTTGCCTCCATATTCCTACTTATGGAATAATGGACAACAAACACAAACAGTTACCGGTTTAACTGCAGGATATTATTATATTACAGTAACTGACGCAAATGGTTGCGTTGGACAAGGTTACGCAAGTGTAGCTGCAAGTACTCCAATTACTGCTACCTATTCAAGTACACCAAGTTCATGTACCGCCCCAACCGGCACTGCTACTGTATCTGCTACAGGTGGTACAACACCTTATACAATCAACTGGAATACATTTCCTGTTCAAACAGGAACAACTGCAACCAATTTGGCTCCAGGGAATTATGGTTTTAATATAACTGATGCTGTTGGATGTGTGCGCACTGGCAGCGTTGTTGTATCACCAATAAGTATTATAACCGCAAATGTTTCTACCGGAAATGCTACATGTCCGTTATCAAATGGCAGTGCCAGCATATTGGTTACATCAGGAGCTGCACCTTATTCTTATTCCTGGAATAATGGAGCTCTTACTTCATCAATAAACAATGTACCTTCCGGTGGGTATAGCTGCGTTATCAGTGATAATTTAGGCTGTTCGATTACAAAGTATGCTTCTATTCAGATTTCAAGTCCGGTAAATGTTGGATTAGCAACAACACCTGCCAGTTGTATTTTCAGCAACGATGGAAATATTGTTGCTATTACTAATGGAGGAAATCCTCCTTACACCTATTCATGGAGTGTACGTCTTCAAAGCAAAGTGAACTAAAGAGGTAAAAAAATAAGAGACACATTTTTGTTGTTGAATCGAAGTTAAGAATTAATTTTTAGTGTTTAAAAAAGCTTTTTTGCTGGAGTCGTA
>Ga0114969_10003667_pt1 | contig 12317 bp, 11 predicted proteins | sample M_130807_MF_Meta_FD_87316 | JGI IMG/M metagenome (GOLD analysis project Ga0114969, IMG submission 87316) | Freshwater microbial communities from Lake Montjoie, Canada to study carbon cycling - M_130807_MF_MetaG | ecosystem: Environmental > Aquatic > Freshwater > Lake | place: Lake Montjoie...
TCATAATCGTAATTTTGACCAGTATGTACGATTATATGTTCTATTGCTTTTGAATTATCTAATGCGTTCATCACTCTAGCCAAACGTATAATTTCTGGTCGAGTACCAACAACAGTCATCACTTTTAGTCTTTTATTCATTATAAATCAATTTATACTGTTTCAAAATATGTATCTGGATCATTAGCATCATAAAATTCATTAATCCAAAACATTGTATATAGTTCTTCTTCCCCTATGTTTTTAATATTATGTGTATACCAAATTGGCATATCTACATAAGCTGGCTCATCTCCTGATAAATAATAATCAAACACTTCATTGCTTCCAATTTTTCTTAATTGGATTAGCGCCTTTCCTTTAATCACCGAAAACCTTTCAATTTTTCTTGTATGGAAATGATTCCCTCTTGTTACTTCCTTTTTAGTGGTAGAAAATGAAACCTGACCTCCTGTTTCTAATCTTACAATTTCAACAAAATTACCTCTTTCGTCAATATTATTTTTATACTTAACTGGATAGTGTGTATTCAAATTGAAATAAGACCTGAAAGTATTAAAAAGATTAATTTTAAACTGATTATTGAAACCTGGAATTTGTCCATTTTCAAAATACTTTTCTTTAAAACTAATCAATAATTCCAGTATTTCAGAAACCTTATATGTGTCAGTATGCTCTATTGTGACATTTTCATTTTTTTCAGTATTGAATAAATCAATAATTTTCTTTACAAGTTCATTAATATATATAAGATTAAGCGTTGCGTCGGTTTCTATAGTCGGAGTTTTACCATTAACTAACTGGTGACAAAATGTAGATATAACAGAATTGTAAAATGGAACGCCAAAAGCGCCAAATACATTTGGTATTATAACTCCATGAAAATTTGCATTGGATTGGTCTGCCCAATTAGCAAACAGTTCTCTTGCCGCTTTTTTTGATTTTCCAAATGTGTTATTTCTCTCCTCCTGTATAGATGATGAAAAAATAACTTGACCCTTAAAACCTGTCCTATTAAAAGAATCAACTAATTTAACTGCCAAGGTAAGATTTGTTTCATAAATGGCAGTTTCTTCACTATGGCGATTAAGGCCAGCTAAATGAATAATAATATCACACTTTGAAACAAATGAATCAAGATTAGTATTATCATCAAACCATTCTCTTTTGAAGTCTACTAATTGAAAATAAATAGTATTCAATTCTAAAGACCGACACAAATGCCATCCTATAAACCCATTTGAACCTGTTACACCAACTTTAATCATAATTAATGCGGATATTGAATAGCCTCTATTTCTCCTAAAATATCTTTTCGAATGATTGGCAGCTTTAATAATAACTGTTTCATTCCTTCTACATCTAAAATTTCAGTATTATGAGAGTGATACTCATTCAAATTTGCAATGTTAGGCTTACCTTCTGAATAGAACTGTTCATAGTTTAAATCCCTATTATCTGCCGGAATTCTATAATACTGTCCAAGATCTTCAGACTTTGTCATGTCTTCTCTGTTAACAAGAGTTTCATATAATTTCTCTCCATGTCTCGTGCCAATCACTTTAATTTCACTTGAAGATTTGTATAATTCTATTAATGCCTGTGCTAAAGTTCCAACTGTTGCAGAAGGGGATTTTTGAACAAATAAATCGCCTTGATTAGCATTTTCAAAAGCATAAAGTACTAGATCAACAGCATCTTCTAATGTCATCATAAATCGAGTCATGTTGGGGTCCGTTAGTGTCAAGGCCTTATTCTCTTTAATTTGCTCAATAAACAATGGAATTACAGAGCCTCTTGATGCCATTACATTACCATATCTAGTGCCAGAGAAAATAGTTTTATTAGAATCTAACACTCTCGATTTTGCAACCATTACTTTTTCCATCAAAGCTTTTGACATTCCCATAGCATTAATTGGATAAGCTGCTTTATCGGTACTAAGTACAACAACTTTTTTAACATTATAATCTTGAGCTACTGTTAAAACATTGTCTGTTCCGATAATATTAGTCTTAACAGCTTCAATTGGAAAAAATTCACAAGATGGCACTTGTTTTAATGCGGCAGCATGAAAGATATAATCTACTCCTTTTATTGCTGGAATCAAACTATCACGATCACGTACATCACCAATATAGAATTTAACATTATTGTTATTAACTCTTTTACGCTGATCATCTTGTTTTTTTTCATCTCTGCTAAATATTCTAATTTCAGAAAAATCATTTGTATTTAAAAATCGGTTTAATACAGCATTTCCGAAAGAACCTGTTCCGCCAGTTATTAGTAATGTACTATTTTTTTCCACTTAATTGATTTTTAAATAATGATTGATTAACCTGTCTTTTTCTACCCAGTTTGGATAGTTTATAAGTACCGCCTTGTACTTTCCCTTAAATACAAATAGACTGCCAGCAGCAGCACCTATAATTCCATACTTATTGATGAGTATTCCAATATCTTCTAAATTTCCAGCACCACCAATAACAGTCAATGGTAATGATATAGAACTTCTAACTTTATCTATCAAATCTAAATCATATCCTTTCATTGTACCATCATTATCTATAGAGTTTATAACAATCTCTCCAGCACCTTCCTCTTCCATTATCCTTGCAAATTCAAACGGATTTAAATTGTGTTTTTTTGTGCCATTATGTGTATAAATATCATAGCCACCAAATATTTTCTTTTTAACGTCAATTACAACTACAACGCTTTGACTTCCAACCTTAGTTGCAAGTTCAGAAACTAAAGACGGATTTTGAATTGCAGCAGAACTAATTGCAATTTTTTCAACACCAAGTGAAAATATTTTTTGAGCTTGCTCAATAGTTTTTATACCTCCTCCATAACAAATTGGCATTCTACACTCTGAAGCTAGATTTTCGATCATTTTATAGTCGGGCTCAATATTATTAGAGCTAGCATCTATGTCAATCACCATTAATTCATCCGATTCTTTTTCATTAAATATTCTAACAGCATTAATTGGATCACCTACATATTTTCCATCTTTAAACTGTACAGTTTTTACAAGTCCTTTATTTCTTATTAATAAACAAGGTATTATTCTTGGTCTTAACATTTTATATATTAAATATTGGCAAAATTATGTAGTAATTGTATTCCAAAATGGTGGCTTTTTTCAGGATGAAACTGAACCCCATAGATATTTTTATGATTTACAACACAGCAAAAATCTTTACCATAATTAGTAATTGCTATAGAGTCAGATACTAAATGTGGATCAAAATAATAACTATGCAAGAAATAGAATCTTGAATTAATTTCTAATTTAGTTAATAAAGGATTAATAGTTTTAACTACAACATCATTCCATCCCATATGAGGCAATCTTGTTGATTGAATTAACAAATCCGATTCAATTTTTTTCACTGTAGCATCAATCCATCCTAATCCACTTAAAACACCTTCTTCACTTGACTTTGCAAGCATTTGCATTCCAACACAAACACCTAAAACTGGAATACTCTTGTTTAAAACCATGTCATTTACCAAATTTAGCATTCCAGACTCTGCAAATCTTTTCATTGCATAATCAAAATGACCAACACCTGGTAAGATTAACTTCGTTGCACCTAATAGATCTTCTGGTTTTTGTGCAATTTTAAAATTAACAGATAGTTTGTTGAAAATATTAGAAAACGCTTTAATATTGCCTACGCCATAATCAATAATAGTAATCATCTAAATAGTCTTTTTTCTAAACCAAGTAATTTCATGATTTTTGCTCCAATTTTGATAATAAAAATCTTATTGCGGTATGAGGCATAAGTTTTATTTGGAGTATTAAAAATAACCTCTAACTCATCTTTGGTTAAACCTAATTTATTTGCAACATATTCAAATTCTTGTTTCAAAAATAATTCATGCATTTCTGGTTTTGATATTCTCTCTAAAGCTTCGTCTCTTGTCATTTGACCAGTCAAAATTAGACTAGAAAAATGTGCTCGTCTTTTTTCATACCCAAACTTTCTAGGCAACCAATAGTCTTCATAAAATCTCGTAAATCGTGATTCATGATGTTTATGCTTGTATGGTTCCCAGTCGAATTTTTCTTTTAATAATTTTTCTGCATCTGTTTTATTAAATGGCACTAAATTCAATGGCTTCAATACTTCCATTCCTTTTATATATCTATCCCATATTTTATACTTTAAAATATCAACCAAAGCGAATGAACCTATACTTTTATTTCCAAATTTATTAATGATATCATTAAATAATGTTTTGTCTATTCCAGGATAGCCACCCCACTCTTCAGGCTCTCTACAACATTCTGTTGAATAATTAGCACCAGTTATGATCGAATTAATTTTATATTTGTTAGCAAACTTATATAATGAAGAGAAAAAGGCTGCATCTTGAGGCAAGTCTTGGTCAGGAATTTGCGATTTTAAAAATGCAACTTGGACATTTTTCATTTTTTCCCAATCAATTACTTCTGTAAATAATTCTAATCCTAGACCATTAACTAATTTCTCTATATTAGAAACAGCTTGTTCAGTATTCCACCCTGCATCAACATGTAATAGTAATGGCCTGAGTCCCATGATTTCCTTAGCTACATATGCGACATAAGAACTATCTAAACCACCACTTAAACCAATTATACAATCAAAATCTTTGCCCTTACCTTGATTTTTTATTCTTGTGGCAATTTTCTTGAGCTCTATAACATCTGTTTTATCAGGATGCCAATTGTTTAAAATTCGATGTTGATAATTATGATAATAATCTGATATTCCATTATTATCGAAAATAATATTAGGATCAGAAGTATCCATAATAGTTTTATTACAAATTTTATAATTCATAAATTAAGTTTTTACAGTATTTGTGAAAAGATTAAAGAATTCATTTGATTGATCACTAATACTATATTTTTCTAGGAATTTTTTTCTAGTAAGATATTTTTTCTCAACTTTTTCATCAAAATTAAGTATTGGATAGTTTTCTATAACCTTTATAAATTCAAATTTATTTTTAAGAGAAATATCCCAGCCTAAATTATATTCTGCTAAATTATTCCATGGAGTTTTATCACTAATAAGGACTTGTGTGCCACTCAATAATGATTCAACTATTGCATTACCAAAGTTTTCGGAATGAGTTGGTAAGAAAAAAAGGTCATATTTGCATATTGTTTTATTTACTTCGGAGTGTGCAAGTTCACCATGATAAGACAACTCTATGTTATTAGGTAGACTCAATTTCATTTCATTAAATTCTTGCCATATATTTTCATCTTCTATGGGACCAAAAACGTCAAATTTTACTTTATTTGTAACTTGCTTTAATACATCAAGTGTGTATAAAATATTTTTATCTTTTGAAATTCTAGACAGATAGATAATTGATATAAAATCGACCTCTTTAACTTCAATAAGATCTTCAAAAATTAAAGTTTGCTTTGAGTTTATAATATTCGTAACAATAAATATATTATTTGGTTTGATCTTTAATTTTTTTTCAATTGCAAGTTTTTCATATTCAGTACTTGCATGCCATAATATATCTTTTTTTAAATTTAAAATTTTAAAAAAGAAAATATAAAGAGATTTCTTAACAGGCTTGAAACTAAGTGACGTAGGGAAAAGTTCGCCTCTTGGTGCAATAATTAAATTAGATTTTATAATTGTGATTTTTTTTAGCAGTAGAACTAAAATGGTAAAAAAGGGATGAAAAAAAGAATTTAAATAAATTAGTTCATGGTCATCTTTTTTTAATACTTTAATAAATTTGAAAATATTTTTTGATACATAGAAAATTTTATATTTATTTAATAAATTCCATTTCCCTAACTCTAAATTTTCGTACTTCTTACTTGAGTTTAAATCATGGTCATATGTAATGATACTAAAATCAATTGCATCATGTAAATTATTTATAATATTTTTTACAGATGTTAAAGGTCCGCCCATTTTAGTTCCTGGTGTAAAATGACTAATTAATATTAAAATTTTATTTTTTTTTATCATGATACATATAAATTTTTATACAATAAACTATATTGATTAGCAATTAATTTAATATCGTAATTTTTCGCATTTGTTAAACCCTTTTTTATTAATTCTTCCCTGATATTTTTATTATTTATAATAGTATTTATTTTATTTTTCAATTCTTCAATGTTTTGAGGATCAAACAACAATGCACTTCCATTTGCAATCATAGGCATAGGAGATCTATTACTCAAAATTAATGGTCGACCAACAGCATTTGACTCAATTATTGGCATACCAAAACCCTCATGTAAAGAAGCAAATACCACCATGTCAGAATTTATATAAGAATTATAGATTTGATATAAACTTAGGTTAAATTTGTTTGTGTACTTTATGTTATTGTGTTCTAATAAATTAGTCTGTGACTGACTTAGTTTACCTATAATGTTTAAATTAATTTTTAATCCAACAACAGCTTTAATCACTATTTCAATGTTTTTATGTGATGCTGTACCAATTAAAAGTATTGTTGGATAATTTTCTGAAAAATTCAGTTGTTTATACTTGAAAATTGGATTAACAGGATTGGGTATTATTTGTAATTTGTTAGTATTATATATTTTAAGTATTTCATTTTTCGTAAAAGTAGAAACAACTGTAACTTTATTTGAAAAGAAAATAGGTAAATTAATCCATAAAATTTTATAAACATATTTTTTCAACCCAAATAAAATATAATAAGTTCCTATATCATGAATTGTATTTATTACTTTTTTATTGAATAAAAAAGGTGTAATCCAGTTAACATCTCCAGTAATATGAAATATATCTGCTTTGATTTTATTTATACAATAAACATTATAAAGAATTGATCTACTTATATCATATTCAAAAGTCAATATTTCAAAAGTAGAGTTATAGGATAATTCCGAAACAATAGCATTAAATATCCCCTCTATACTCTTGCCTCCTTTATTGGAATCTCTAAATATAAAACAAATTCGCATTAATTAATTTTGTTTTCTGCTATGAAGATTAAATAAATTAAAGGTATAAATAATGTATACCTAAAAAATAAAATAAATACATCACTTACATTTGTATCAAAATTATAAGTTATGGATAATAAAGCTAAAAATAAAATAATAGAACCGATACTATTATTATTATTTAGTAATAAAGAACAAGTAAACTTAACAATAATACCAAAAAGTAAAAATCCAATTATTACAGCAAACGATTTACCTAAAAGATATAAAAAACCAACAGGTGAAAATGCAGATGATGAAGTCTCTTTGTTTTTCCCCTCAACAGTTACATAAAACCAACCACCCCATTTTGGACTTTCCACATTAAATAAAAAATAAGGTGGCAGAATAGCAAAAATTGGGGCAAGTAAAGTATAAGAAGCGAATGGTGGGTCAAGTTTTTGTAGACCAACTTCATCTTTGTATCTGATTGCTAATGCCGTTTCTGAATAATAAGTAAACCTAGACAATGTTAAATATAGAGCTATATTTTTATTTCCAGAAAGATCAACTGCAGCTTCATTTAATTCAACAATTTCTTTTTTTATTTTATTTCTATTTTTTACAAACGTAGAAATTGCGGAAATTGGATCTGAAGATTTAGTATCTAAATTAGTAACAAATTTTTTAAATTCACTACCAATTGTAAATGCATAAAACAAAGTAATACTTAATAAAATAAGCATACTTTTACTAACTAATTTATTTGAAAATAAATGTATTAAAAAAAGACCAATAGCAAAGAAAATAATAGGTGACCTTGCGCCATGTGCAATTGCAAAAATAAATTCTAATGGTAAAATTATTTTATAAAAAAATGAAAAAAAAGACTTGTTCTTATACTTTTCACGAGTTGATATTATTCCTGAAATTATAAAAATTAAAAATCCTAAGTTCACAAAAACTAAAAGTCTATTGTTTATGAAAACCTCGTTTGCTAACTGCTGATAACCATATAAACCATTAGAATAGAGATAAAATTTAACAAAATATGCTAACAAAAATAATATTGCAAATTTTAAAAGTGAAACTTTTTTTTGTAATAAAATGCCTACTTTGAAAGTATAAAAATAGGTGTTATATACATAACTGCCGATTTTTGATCTATACCCTGTAATCATTGAAATCAGAGCAATACAACTTAAACCTGTTGATTTAATGAACCAATGTGAATTTGAATAAAGAATATCTTCTGCAAAATTACCATTAAAAATCATAGGCTTACCATTCTTACTTAATATTAGAATGAACACCCCCCCCAAACTAAAAAAAAAAGTAAAAATTAAAGTTAATAAATATGGGTGAAGAAATAATAACTTTGTCCTTGTAATATTTCTTAAAGAGTGGAAAAATTCAATAAAAACGATGCTAATTATAAATACACAATTAATATAGACAACACTCCAATTATCAGATTTAAAACTAAAATTTATTAAAATAGATTCAATTAAAAATATTAATAAATAATATATAAATATATTTATGTAAATATTTTTATTTTTCAACATTTACTGTAACGTTTTTTTTTACTTTTAAAAGAAACTTTTTCAAATATGTTTTAAATAATCTTTTGTACAGTGTCGGTGTTGATTTCCATAAAATAATTAAAAGGAAGTTCGCTATTAAAACTGAAATTATATAGAATAAAAATTGATTAATGTACGATAAAATAGCCAGGGATAGAATAAAAAATAATAAAAAAGAAATATGTCTAATTACGTATTTAATATTAAATTGATATTTTAGATGAATAGAAACATAATGTAACGGAAGGATTATGCTTCCTATGAATTCTCCAATTGTAATTCCCCAAGCAAAAGTAACTAATGATTTGGTAAAATAACCTAGCAAAGAAGATAATGGTATAATTACTAAAAATCTAAATATATTATTTGAAATAAGTGCTTTTGTATCATTAATTACACTAAGATAAAATATTAAAAACCTTCCAAAATTATATATAATTACTCCACTTAAAACTGCAATTGTTAAATGGCTATTATATTTAATTTTGCCGTCTGTCCAAAATTCATACAAGGTACTTAAAAATGGTATTGATAGTAACAAAGGGAAAAACATAAAAAAATATAAGAAAAACCAAAAAAAATAAATTACATAGTTAATTTGGTTGAATTTATTATTATTGTGAAATTTAATTACCTCTGCCTGTAGAGGTTGTAGAATTATTGATGAAAATTGACTAATTACATTTCCTATAGTTCTAAGTGTTGAATATAAAGGAATAGAACTAGTTGTAAATAAATTTGAGATACTAGAGTTAATTGTTGTCAATGTAAATTGTTCGAGAAAACTATTACCTGTTAAAGCAAGGGATTTTTTAAAGTTTCTATATCCAATTTTTATGTCTCCATTTTTCCACCATGGATAATACTCTGGTAATATAAATCTTATGTCAATCATTGCAAAAATTGTATAGAAAAGCATAACACAGGAAAAAATTGTAAAAATTTTAATAATATCGTATTGTAGCTTAATCCCTATTAACAATGTTAAGATTTCGCAGATTTTCTGTATTATACCCCAAATTTGTGCTCTTGAATAAAAACCAACAACGGATAGAATTTTTGCTAATATTCCTCCGATACTTGTCGTAATAATCCAAAGAAAAACAAAAAGGTATGTAATATTAGAAGAGTATTTCGTAAAATTTATTCCAAATAATAAAATATCGATTTTGGTTGTCAAAATAAATGCAAAGATTGTACTTTGTAATACTCCAATTAATAAGGCAATTTTAACTGCAGAAGATAATGTAGATTTTGCAATTATTGGATTTGAAATTATGAGTTTTCCAAATTCATTGCCTATGTATGATTGATGACCATTATCAAAAGTTCGAAATAAATTAATAACGCCAATAATTATAATCCAAATACTATAATTATCATTACCCCAGAAACGGAAAATAAATGGAACTATTAATATTGATTGTAAGATACTTAAAAGAAAGGAAATGAAGCCAACAACAACCCCAATTGAAAAATTATTTTTTTTTAATTTCAAATATTTAAATTTTATAATTCAAGATACTTTCTGCAATAGTTTCAGAAGTTTTAGTCCTTACCCAACTCAAGCTATTTTCAACTAACTCATTATATTCAAAATCTGAAATAGAACTAATTTTTGACATCAGATCTTCATAGTCAGTGTAATTTATACAATTTAGATTATTTACTAACCCATGTGGGGCGCAATTAACTGGCTTCAAGTGCAGATTTTTAAAGCAGATTAAAGAGCCATTTGCTGCAATTTCATAATGCCTCATACAATCCCAGCCAGAACGTTTTGTTGTGATACAGAATTTTGAAATTTGCAAATCGTTATAATAGTCAATTTCAGAATCAAAAACATATTTAGAACTTCCATTTTTAATTTTATCTAAAATTTCCTCATCTACTATATGTTTAGGAAACAACTTTTCTTTTAACTTAGGTTTTTCTATGATTTTTATTCTAGGTATAGAGAAGGAAATTGGAGCTATTTTTGCTTTTTTAAAGAACAAATCTTCGACAAATTTAGGGATATATTTATTAATGCTTGAAAAAAATCGTTTCTCTTCTATAAATTCGCGTTTGAAATAAATAAAATCAAAATATGGAAATCTAATTTTAAACAGCTTTGGGGTTATTAAGAATCCATAAAATGGGAAAAAAGAAGGGCTATCATAACCATCAAGAAGTATTGTATTATGAATTGTTAACTGTTGCTTAAATTTTATAAAAAGATCAACTTGATCAATTATTGAAGCAAATATAAAATAATCGAATTCTAAATTTAATTTATCGCTGTAGATTATTTGCTCTTTAGGATCAATTACTCCACCTAAAGTAAATGCATTACCATGAACATTCGTATTTCTATTTGATACATTATATATTATTTCATTTTTGTGGTATTCGTATATATTGTATTTACTCAAACCTTTTAAGCCTATCAATAAACTATCGGACAGATAATCAAAATTTTTTGACCCAAAAAATAAAATATTACTTTTTTTGTACTGCATAAATTAACTGACTTGAGAATAAACTAGGGGATAGAAATAATAAGAGTTTTAATATATTTGAGTATATACTTTTAGGTAAAAATTTAGATAATCTGCCAAAAGGGACATTTCCGTCGAATACTTCTTGTTTAATCTTTAAATTATTCTCTTTTAATAAATTTCTCATTTTTTCGATTGTATACCAACGCAAGTGCGTGTAATCCCAAATACCTGAATCTTGCTCAGGAAATATTCCAAGTAAAAGTTTAATCCTATTTTTATATTGCATAATATTTGGGACTGCGATTATTAATACTGAATCATCATTCATGACATTTTTTATATCTCTAAATAAATTTTGTGGGTAAGCAATGTGTTCAATAACATGTGAACATAAAATAAAATCATATTTATGCTCAATAATTGGCAGACCATTTTCTAGATTAAATAAAAATACATTTCTCATAAATTCTTGCGCTACCTCCTTTTCCGCTTGAGATAATGTTATTCCATCAATTATATTTCCATTATTTTTCAGGAATTTGGCATTTGTACCACATCCACAACCAATATCCAAAACATATGAATTACATTTATCAATTAGCTTGATGGCAAGAATATTTAATTTGTTTTCGTAAATTTTATTTTGAGTTTTATTCATGTGTTAATTTTAATTGTAAAATTTTTATTGAATTCATAATTAAAAAACATATTTTTAACGGTAAAAGTAAAATCCATATAGGCAATAAAAATATTTTGTGACTAAGTGTATAAACACCAACATTAAGTAGTGTTTCCAAATTTTTATTTTTCTGAATAATTAAATTTATATGTATGTTATTCATAATGCATTGAAAGTAGAAAAATAAAATACGCATTAAATATGTTAACTTATTTTTATAAAATCTAGTCCTGTGTTTATAATGAATGTCCATTAATATAAAAGAGGATTTAATCAATCGATTGTCAAATAAATTTGGAACCATTTCTTTTGAAGGGCAATGAATCAAATGTTCATGACAATAATATGCGTCATGATTTTGTAAAATATTAAGCCACAAATCTACATCTGCATAAAAACCAAAGTTTTTGTCTAAATAGTTCATGCTCTCTAAAACACTTTTTTTTACCATTGCTTCTCCCCAAATAGGCGAAGGAAAGAGATAATTAGAAAAAAAATAATTATTAATTAACCACCTTCCGTTTATCAAACCTTCCTTAAATAAGTGTGGGCCATAGAAACACTTATTATTTGAATCAAAAACCATTAAAGGGTTAAACACAACACCAACATCAACATTATTAACAA
>Ga0114969_10003672_pt1 | contig 12309 bp, 7 predicted proteins | sample M_130807_MF_Meta_FD_87316 | JGI IMG/M metagenome (GOLD analysis project Ga0114969, IMG submission 87316) | Freshwater microbial communities from Lake Montjoie, Canada to study carbon cycling - M_130807_MF_MetaG | ecosystem: Environmental > Aquatic > Freshwater > Lake | place: Lake Montjoie...
CCGGACGAGAACATGTAGTACTCGTCAAGTTCGCCGGGCGCCACGTAGACCTTCTTGGCCGCCGCGGCCACGTCGGTGCGCGAGTCATTTTCCTGAGTTTTCGGAGCGCAGGCGGACGCCGAGCCCAAAACGAGGGCGGTGGCGAGGCCGGCGAGGGCGAGCAGGGAATACAGTCCGGAGCGTTTCATGTGAGGGTCCTCCGCCGCGGTGCCCGCGGCATCTGTCGTGCTATTTCGTGCCGGGCGTAGTGCGGCGTTTCTCGTGTTCCTGATAGAACTCGTGGAGTTGCTTGATCGCGTTGGCTTTGTCTTCGGGCGTGAGCTTGATGAGCGAACCGAGCACCATCTGCATGGTTCCCTGCGGCGAGTCGAGGAAGTCCTCGAGCGTGCGGCCGAAACGCTTCTGCACGTCGGTCTGGGCGATCGAGAGGTCGGGCCCGATGGTGGTCAGGCCCTTGATGTCATGCACCGAGATCGAGTGGCAGGAGATGCAGCCGCGTTGCACGAAGAACTTCGCCGGGCCGTCCCAGTGCTTCTCGACCATGGCCTTCTGCTCGACCGTGAGCTTCTTGGGAATGGTCGGGATCTTGAGCTTCTGCAGCTCCGCCTCGACGTCGACCTTGGGCGGACCTGAACAGCGCGAGATGGCCGCTGCGGCCCAGAGCACGGCGAAGGCTGTCATGAGGAGCCGGGAGAGTGAGTGGGGGTGAGTGAAGTGACGTCGCCAGCCAGCCATGCAGCGACGATAGCGGCGGGACCAGGGGTGGCGGTATGACCGCCGTCACATGCCACAACAAAAAGCCGACCGATCCTATCCGCAGTAGTATCTGCCTCATCGGAGGGTTCTCGATGAAGACACGTCGCTATCTCCTGCTTCCACTCACTCTTGGTCTCGCCATCGTCGGCGGACATTTCCTGGACGCCCAACAGTCTGCGAGCGCCGGGTGGCGAATGTCGGCGGACGCTCCGGAGAACACCGCGATCCGCAACCTCCGCTGGCGCGGCATCGGACCGGCCAATCCCGGAGGACGTATTTCTGTCGTCGCCGGCCTCCCCGGCAAACCCGACACCATCTACGTCGCCGGCGCGGCCGGCGGCATCATCAAAACGACAAACGGCGGTACGACGTGGACGCCGCTCTTCGACGACCAGCCCGTGGCGTCGATCGGCGCCATTGAGATCGCGGCCTCAAACGAGAACATCGTGTGGGTGGGCACGGGAGAAGGTGACCCGCGCAACAGCACGTCGTTCGGCAACGGCGTGTATCGCTCGAGCGACGCGGGCCGGACGTGGAGCTACCTCGGACTCGACGACACCGAGCGCATCAAGCGCATTGCCGTGCATCCGACCAATCCTGATCTCGCCTACGTCTGCGCACTCGGACACGCATGGGGACCGAACGAACAGCGCGGCGTGTTCCGCACGAACGACGGCGGCAAAACGTGGTCGAAGGTCCTCTACAAGAACACTCAGACCGGCTGCTCTGACATCGCGATGGATCCGTCGGATCCGAAGACGCTGTACGCGGGCATGTATACGCACCTGCGCCGCCCGTGGCGCTTTGACAGCGGCGGCGGCGAAACGGCGCTGTACAAGTCAACTGATGGCGGCGACACGTGGAAGAAGCTGACCGCCGGCCTGCCGACCGAGGCGATGGATCGCCCGGGCATGGCGATCTCGCCGAGCAACCCCAGCATCGTGTACCTGATCACGGAGACCAAGACGCAGGGCACGTTCTTCCGGTCCGACGACAAGGGCGAGTCGTGGAAGAAGGTGAGCGACAACACGACGATCAGTTTCCGCCCGTTCTACTACGACGACATCCGCGTGGATCCGGCCAATCCCGATCGCATCTTCGCGCTCGCCGGCAGTCTGCAGTTGAGCAACGACGGCGGCAAGACCTGGGCGAACGCCGGCAACGGCACGCATGGCGATCATCAGGCGATGTGGATCGATCCGAAGAATCCGAAACGCATTCTCGAAGGCTCGGACGGCGGATTTCAGATCTCGAACGACGGCGCGCTCACGTGGGAAGTGTTCAACAACTTCTCGTTCGCGCAGTTCTACCATGTGAGTTTTGACATGCAGCGGCCCTACACGCTGTGCGGCGGCCTGCAGGACAACGGCACCTGGTGTGGACCGAGCATGACGACGGCCAGCGAAGGTATTCGCAAGCGCGACTGGCAGACGATCACCGGCGGCGACGGCTTTGAGGGCGTGCAGGATGCGGTCGAACCGTGGCTCGTGTACTCGAATTCGCAGGGCGGCCAGACCTACGTCACCAACCTTCGCAACAACACGAGCCGGCAGAATCCGCCGTACCCGAAAGACCTCAGCTCCACCGGCAGCGCCGTGGCGGGCTACAAATACCGCTTCAACTGGAACACGCCAATCGTGCGCTCACCGCATGACCCGAAGAAGATCTACCTCGGCGGCAACGTGCTGTTCAGCTCGATCAACCGCGGCCAGTCGTGGACCGTGCAGAGCCCCGATCTGACGACCAATGACAAATCGAAGCAGCAGTCATCGGGCGGCGAGATCGTCACCGACAACACCGCAGCGGAATTCCACTGCACGATCCTTGCGATCGCGGAGTCGCCGATCACGCCGGGCGTGATTTGGGTCGGCACCGACGACGGCAATCTGCAGGTCACGCGCGATGGCGGAAAGACGTGGAAGAACGTCATCAAGAACGTGACGGGTCTTCCGGCCAACTCGTGGATTCCGAACATCGATGCGTCGCCATTTGCCGCTGGTGAAGCCTACGTGGCGTTTGATCGCCACCGCGACAACGACTTCGCGCCGCACGCGTACAAGACCACCGACTACGGCGAGACGTGGACAGACATTTCGTCCAACCTGCCAGCGAAGGGCTACGTGCACGTCGTGCGCTCAGACATCAAGCAGCGCGGACTGTTGTTCCTTGGCACCGAACTCGGTCCGTATGCGTCGTGGAACGACGGCAAGACGTGGATCAACATGCGCAATGGTCTGGCGGCCGCGCCGGTCGTCGAAACGATCGTGCATCCGCGCACGGGCGACCTGATCATTGCGACACACGGCCGCGGTCTCTTCATTATGGACAACATCCAGCCACTGCGACAGCTGGCGGCCGCCATGAAGACCGATGCATTCATGTTTGACGGGCCCGTCGCGACCCGTTGGCAGATGTCGGGACGCGACGGCAGCCTCGGCGCGAAGGAGTACATCGGTCAGAACCCGGCGCAGGGCGGCATGATCGACTACTACCTCAAAGCGGCCGGCGCCGCGAAGATCACCATCGCCAACGCCGCCGGAAAAGTACTGCGCACTATCAACGCCAACGGGCAGGCCGGCGTGAACCGCGCGATGTGGGATCTGCGGTACGACCCACCGGCGAATTCACTACCGACGTTCGGTGGTGAAGACGCGCCAGCGGCTGGGCGCGCGGGTCGCGCGGGCGGCGCAGGTGCAGCTGGTGCCGCCGACGCCCCGGCCGGCGCGCGCGGCGGCGGCGGTGGTGGCGGAGGACGAGGCGGTGGTGGCGGGCCGTACGTGCTGCCGGGCACGTACACCGTCACGCTGACGGCAGGGGGCCAGACGCTGAAACGCTCGATGGCGGTGCAGATGGATCCACGCATCACTGTCTCGGCCCTTGATCTCCAGGCCCAGCTCGATGCCAGCCTCAAGCTCCGTGACATGACCGAGAAGATCGGCGCGATGATTCTGAAAGCCGACGACGCGATTCGACAGCTGAGCGAGGCGGCAGCCACCAACCCAGCCGCGCGCACAGAGCTCGCGCGCGCGAAGGACTTCCGCTTCCGCATGGGCCGGTTGCCAGGCGAACAGGGCTATCGCATTCAGGGCCGCTTGCGCGAAGACATTCAAGGTCTCGCGGGATCGATCGGCGCCAACCCTGGCCCATTGACGGCCGGTGAGACCGTGCGCATGAGAGAAATCGCTGCGAACCTGGCAGAGACACTCGCTGACTGGGATCGCTACCTGAAGTCGGTGGCAGCGATCATCAAGTAGCGACAAGTACCTTGATCCGGTCGCGGACCGGAACTAGACTTCGTCTGACGTGAGGGGCTGGGTGCCAGTATCACTGGTACCCAGCCTTTTCTTATCAGTGCCCCTGTGGTAGCGGCGGGCGCCTGGAGCATACAAATGAACTGGCGTTCGATTCCCCAGTCGAACGCGGCTCGCCGGGTCGCAATCTGGACCGGCTGGGCTGTCGTCATCTACATCATTTCGTTCTGGCGGCTCGGATTTCCGAGCTTCTGGGACCCGGACGAAGCCGTGTACGCGGTGGCCACACGCGAGATGCTGCGTACGGGCGATTGGCTCGCGCCGATGTTCAACGGCGCGCCCTTCTTCGACAAACCGATTCTGTTCTACTGGCTGCAGCTCATCGCCTTCAAGATCTTCGGACCGACCGAGTTTGCGGCGCGCCTCGTGCCGGCCGTGTCATCGGTTGGCGTCATCGCCGCGACGGGATTTGCCGGCACGGTCTTCTTCAATCGCGACGTCGGCCGCAAAGCCGCGCTCTTCGTGGCCATCCTCCCGGCCACATTCGCACTCTCGGCGTACGCGATTCTCGACATGACGTTCACGGCGTTTCTCTTCGCCGGCGTCGCGCTCACGGCCTCAGCCGCGTTGCACGATCACCCGCGACGCCAGTGGTGGGGTTACCTCTGCCTGACGCTCGCCGTGCTCACGAAAGGACCACTCGCCCTCGCGCTGGCGGGCCTGACCTTCATCGCCACCCTGATCGTGTCCCCGAGACTGCGCCCGAAACTCCTCGCGCTCCATTGGATCAGCGGTGCCGCACTCGTGGTGGTGGCCGCATCGCCGTGGTTCATCTACATGTATTTGCGCTTCGGGTACGCGTTTGTTGAAGGCTACTTCCTGCGCGAGAACGTCTGGCTCTATGCCTCGCAACTCTTCACGAGCACGCGGTCACCATGGTTCTACGTACAAGTCGCAGCGCTCGGCTTCCTCCCCTGGACGCCGATTCTCGTCGGCCGCGCGGCTGACGCGTTTCGTGGTGACCCGGTTGGCGATGAGGAACGACTCTTCTGGACGTGGTCGATCGTGATCACGCTCTTCTTCACGGGCTCACGGTTCAAGCTCGATCACTACATTTACCCCGTGCTGCCGGCGCTGAGCGTGATCGTGGCGCGTGCGTGGTGGAAGCTGCGCACGGCGGCGTCGGTGCGGCCACATCTCGGCACCGCGTGCGGCATCATCGCCGTGGCGGTGGTCTTGCTGGCGGCGGGCGTCTTCACATTCATCCAGATCAAGGCGTTGCCGCTCGACCTTCCCGACGCGATGTATCTCGCGCCCTTTGCCCTCATCGTGGCGGGCCTCGGTCTGGCATCGCGACTCATCCTCAAGGGTTTCCGACCGCGTTTGTGGCCGGCCTTTCCCGCCATCGGCATGCTCACCGTCTACGGCGTCGTGCTCGCATTCGGGTTCGAGGCATTCGAACAGGCCAAACCGATCAAAGACCTCGCATCCTGGGTCTCGCTCAATGCGCCTGGCGATGCCACGGTGACGACGTATCAGTTGGAGCGGTGGCGTACGAGTTGGCGCTTCTACGCCGACCGGCCGATGCACACGGCCGACACGCCGGAGCAACTGATGGCCGTCATGAACCGGCCGGGCACCCACTATGCCGTGATGTTGCAGGATGAACTCGAGACCGTGCGCAAGGCGGCTCCTGAGCAGCCCTTGCGCGTCGTGCGTGAGCGCCGCGGCTTGACCAACACGTCCGGGCGCGGTCTGCGCCGGAAGCGAGAAGACTGGCCGACATTTGTCGTCGTGACCAACGTCGAAGACGGCCGATAGCACGCGGGGCCGTCCGCGCTCGCGGTATCCTGTTCGTCATGCTGCTTCGCATCGCGCTGGCGACACTGATGCTCGTCGGCGCCACCGCCGTAAGTGACACGGCTCCGCAGTCGCCGTCCTCTCAAAAGCCCAACATCATCATCTTTCTCGTGGACGACCTCGGCTGGCAGGACACGCAGGTCTCGCTCACCGAACAGGCCACGCCGCTCAACATCCGATATCACACGCCGAATGAAATGAAGCTGGCGGCCGACGGTATCAAGTTCACGGACTTCTATGCGGCCGCGCCCGTGTGCTCGCCGACGCGCGTCACGCTGATCACCGGACAGTCACCGGCGAAGACGCACGTCACCAACTGGACGCAGAAAGAAGGCCAGGACACGTCCGAGCCGTTTCCGATTCTGCTGCCGCCCGACTGGAACGTGAATGGCGTCAGCCCGATGGCGATGGACCACGCGTTTTCCGGACCCGTGCTGCCGAGCATTCTGCGTGATGCGGGCTACCGCACCATTCACGTCGGCAAGGCGCACTGGGGTGCGGTGGGCACCAAGGGCGCCGATCCGATGAATCTTGGGTTCGACGTCAACATCGGCGGCAGCGGTGCCGGTCAACCAGGCAGCTACCTCAGCGAGAAGCACTACAGCTCAGGGCCCGGCGACGGTCAGTTCCGCGACGTGCCCGGCCTCGAGAAGTACTGGAACACCGGCACGTTTCTCACCGAGGCGCTCACGCTCGAAGCGAATCGAGCGCTCGACGAGTCGGTCGCGATGAAGAAACCATTCTTTCTGCACTTCGCGCATTTCGCCGTGCACACGCCCCTCGAAGAAGACGCGCGCTTCATGAAGAAATACCTCGATGCCGGACTGCCGCCGGTCGAAGCGCGCTACGCATCGCTGATTGAAGGCGTCGACAAGAGCATTGGCGATGTGCTGGCGAACGTCGAACGGCACGGCCTCACGAACAACACGCTCGTGCTCTTCATGTCCGACAACGGTGGACTCGCGGCACACACCCGCGCCGAGCCGCTGCACACCGCGAACGCACCGCTGCGCAGCGGCAAGGGTTCCGCGTATGAAGGGGGCATCCGCGTGCCGCTGATCATGCGCTGGCCGGGCAAGATCAAGCCGACGACGATCACGCACACGCCCGCGATCACCGACGACATCTTTCCGACGTTGCTTGATGTTGCCGGTGTCACGAACGCGGCTTTGTTGACGAGAGACTTGCTCGGTCGCAACCTGCGCCCACTGGTCACCGACAAGGGCAAGCTGCCGGATGATCGGCCACTGCTCTGGCACTACCCGCATTTCTGGGGCGTGAAGGGACCGGGCATCGAGCCGTTCAGCGCGCTCCGCGTCGGTAAATACAAGCTGCTCTTCTTCTATGCGGATCGCCGTTACGAGCTCTACGACCTGAGTCAAGACATCGGCGAGACCACCGACATCAGCAAGACAAACACGGGCGAAACATCGAAGCTCGCCAAAATGATGCGCGCGGCGCTCGAGAAAGCCGGCGCGCAGATGCCGCTCGACCCGGCGACGAAACAGCCGGTCGCGCTCCCGCCGCTGGTGAAGTAGCCTTGTCTTTGCCATGATCCCACTCCTCTCGGCAGTCGCAGTTCTCCTGATCGCTCCGTGGTCGACGGCCAGCGTCTCGTTCGAGCGCGTGATGGCGCTGAAACCCACCGAAGGCGTGTTTGCCTACGCGCGCATTTCGCCGTCAGGCCGATATCTGGCCTACGCGTCGGAGATGCCGACGTCTGACGGCAAAGGCATTACACAGACCGAGACCATCATCAGCCTCCCGGACAAGCGCGTGATCTTTGCTGCTCCGGGAATCGACGGCTACTTCTCGAACGACAACGAACGCCTGATCTTTCTGAGTTTTACCGGATCACCCGAGGGCAACAACGTCGCGATCCGCAACATGCGCACGGGCACCATCACACACGATGTCGCGCCGATGGTCCTCGGCGACTACTTCAGCTGGGCCGTCCGCGACGGCAAGCACCTGATCCTCACGATTGCGAGCGTCTTCTACTACCTCGACGGCGACCGGGGCGTGATGCCCTATGGCGAAGTGAAAGACTGCCCGGGCATCGGCAAGGGCGAACGCCCGCTGATTTCCAAGGACGGGCGACGCATCACGACGTTTGTCAAAGGCAACGTGGTCGTGCGCAACCTCACCGACTGCAACGATGTGCTGGACACAGGCCTGCAGGGCGCGAAAGCCGACTTCTCCTGGAACGGCCGCTACGTGGCGTTCCATGTCGCGAAGGCGGACCACATCGGTTCCCAGATCGTGATTGTGGATACGAAGGACAAGACCGTGCGCACGCTGACGGGCCTCGCCGGCAACAGCGTATTTCCCAGTTGGACCGAGGACGGGCGGTTGTGTTTCCGCTATGACGGCAAAGACTTCAGCGGCTTCATGATGGCCTCGAACGTCTTGTCGCTGCCGGCCCGGCCGCTCAAGGCGCCGACACCAAGCCTGCCCGACTCGTTGTCCTGGTCAGCACTCTTTCCCGACACACCGCAACCGCACCGCACAAATCTGGTGATGGTCTGGTCGGATTGGAGTCCACATTCGCCGATGGCGCTCTCGGCGCTGCAGCAGCTCGACGCGGACGTGCGCGCGCGCGGTCTTGACGTGGGCGTGATGACCGCCGTGCCGGAAGGCAGCCGACGCGCCGACATCGACCGCATCCTTCGCGCACATGCGATTCGTCTTCCGGAAATCGGGCTTCGACCCGACCGACTGCATCTCACCGGCGCGCTCAATCAGATTCCCACAGAGCTGCTGTTCCGTGATGGCGTCCTGATAGCACAACACCTCGGCCCGCAGTCGTACGAGGACGTGTCGCGCTGGCTTACCCGAAATCTGGCCGCCGACTCACAGCGGTAGTTCAGTACGTCGCCGCAGGCGCATGTAACCGAGCCCGACCAGGATCGACGACAGTAACGCCATGAACCATTCACCCATCGTCGGCACCACGGCGGAGTAGACAAACCGATCCGCGGTCGTCACGGGGCTGGTGCCGCCGCCATTGGTCACGGTGATATCGACCGTGCCCGTGGCTGACGCCACCGGTGAGGTTGCCACAATTTGCGTGGCGGAGTTCACCGTGAACGTCGTCGCCGCGGTCGTACCGAAGTTCACCGCCGTCGCACCGGTGAAGTCCGCGCCAGTGATGGTCACGACCGTCCCGCCCGTCGTGGGACCTGTTGCGGGCGACACGCTCGTCACGGTCGGCGCCGATGTGAAGATGAAGATATCAGCCGCCACCTGGGGACTGGTTCCGCTCGGCGTCACCACGCTGAAGTGCACAGGCACGGCCAACTGGCCCACCGCAGACGCCACGGACAACCCTGAGTAGCTCACTGTGAACGTCAACGACGTTGACGACAGAACGGTCACGGTGCCGATGTTGACCGTGCTGGGGCTCGCGATGACCGTCGCGGTCGGGGTGAAATTCGTCCCGGTCAGGGTAATCGATGATCCCGACTGAATCGGACCTGTGGCTGGGGAGATCGCGGTCACTGTTGGCGCCGACGTGTAGGTAAACAGGTCGGCGGTGCTGGTCGCGCTCGCGCCGCTCGGCGTGGTGACCGTGATGTCCACGGTGCCGGTGCCGGCCGGCGAGGTCGCAGTGATGGACGTCGCGGAATTCACCGTGAAGCTCGTCGCGTTGGTCGCACCGAACTTCACGGAGGTGGCTCCCGTGAACGTCGTGCCGGTCACCGTGACCGTCGCGCCGCCGGCAGGCAGCCCAGACGACGGGCTCACGGCCGTCACTGTCGGCGCGGCGGAATACGTGAACCGGTCGGCTGTGCTCGTCGCGCTCGTGCCGCTCGCGGTCGTCACCGTGATGTCGACCGTACCGGTGCCGGCCGGCGACACCGCCGTGATCGACGTCGCCGACACCACCGTGAAGCTCGTGGCATTGGTCGTACCGAATTTCACGGCGGTGGCTGCGGTCAGCGTTGTGCCCGTGATCGTGACCGTCGCACCGCCGGCCGGCAGGCCCGAGGCCGGGCTCACCGCCGTCACCGTTGGCGCGGCAATGAACGTGAACTGATCCGCACTGTTGGCGGCGCTCGTCCCACCCGGGGTCGTCACGGTGATATCGATGGGACCCGTGCCGGCCGGTGACACGGCCGTGATCGATGTGTTCGACCCGACCGTGAAGCTTGTCGCACTGGTCGCGCCAAACCTGACGGCCGTGGCGCCCAGGAGCGCCGTGCCGGTGATGGTGACGGTGGTACCACCCGACGCCGGTCCGCTCGTCGGACTCACCGCAGTGACGATCGGCGCAACAACGTACGAGAACAGATCCGCTGAACTGACGGCGCTCGTGCCGCCCGTTGTCGTCACCGTGATGTCCACGGTGCCGCTGCCGGCCGGTGACGTCGCGGTGATGGACGTCGCAGAATTCACGGTGAAGCTCGTGGCGTTGGCCGTGCCGAACTTCACGGCAGTGGCGCCGCTCAGTGTGGTGCCAGTAATCGTGACAGTTGTCGCACCCGTGCTTGGGCCACTCGCGGGGCTGACGGCGGTCACGACCGGAGCCGCGATGTAGGTATACACATCGCCGCTGTTGGCCGTGCTCGCTCCGCCACTTGGCTCGCGCGGGCGCGAGGCTCCTCACAAGTATCGGCATCGAGGCCTCGGCGATCGACAACATTCTGCTCACACCGCGCGGCGCGCTGCTCGTGACGCAGGAGTGCATCACGACGCCGCTGATCCCGGTCTACCTCGCCGCCATCTGGGCATTTGCTGCCGGGTGGCGATCGCGTCTGCTGGGATTTGCCGCCACGATTCCGCTATTTGTTGCGCTCGGCATCGTGCGCCTGCTGGTCGTGGCGCTGCCAAGCGCGGTCGTCGCGTCGCCGGTCTTCGCGATTCATGCGTTCTATCAGCTCCTCCTCGGGGCCGTCGTCGTGTGCACACTGGCCGTCTGGCGCCACGGACGCGCACGCGCGATGCGACCGGCGCTCGTCGGACTCGCTGTCGGCGCGGCATTCATGTGGGCCGTCGGTTCGCTCTATACGCAGGCGATCGCTTCTCCATCGAGCCTGCCGGTGAACGACCCGCAGGGCGCGATCGCGTTTCTGCCGTCGTTTCAGACGGGTCTCTATCTCGCGATGTGGATCGCCGCCTTCGCCAACACGCGCTGGCCTCTGGCGCTCACTGGCCTGGCCGTGCTCGCGTTGACGCAAGTGATCGGCCTCGTCCTTCTGCAGAATCTGTCGCACGCGGGAACCGCGCTGGGCGTCGTTGACGTCCGCGCATGGGCCGTCGCGGCGCCGCTCCTGATCTTTGTCCTCATGCGACTCGTGAGCCGACCTTCGCCAACGCCGCCTCGTGCCCACACGTAGTCGCGACCTCGCGCTCGTCGTCGCCCTCGCGACACTCGTCACCATCGCGATGGCGTTTCCCGTAATCCGCGCGCCTTCGGAGCGACTCTTCGGCATGGATCTGGTCGGTCGCCATCACGATCCGTTCACGGTGATGCGGCTCTTTGATGCGCCACTGAGCCTCGGCGCATCGGTGCAACCGGTGACCGACATCACGGGCGCGTTGATCGCGCGCGTCACGGGCGTAGTCGCTGCGGTGAACTGGATGGTGCTCACTACGTTTCCACTCGCTGCGGCCGCAGCATTTCTGCTCGCGCGCCATCTGGGCATGACAGCAGCCGGCGCGGCGATCGCGGCGCTGGCGTTTGCCTTCTCGCCATTTCACATGGCCCAGGCGGCCTACCACCCCCACATCGCTCAGGTGCAATGGCTGCCGCTCTATTTCCTCGCGCTGTGGCGCGGGCTCGATGATGCCTCGCCCACATCAATGGCGCTACTGGCGATGGCCACGATCGGCGTCACGTTTTCAAATCTCTACGGCGGATTGATCGCCGCCGTGCTGACGCCCATCGGCATGCTGCTGTATTGGCTCACGCGCAGCCGCGGCCAACCGCGCGCGCTGCGTCACGTGCTCATGACGAGCGCGACGCTCCTCGCATTGGTGGCGATCGCGTGGCTGGGCTTGCGACAGATGTTTCCCGGTGGACTCAGCGATCCCATGCTGCTGCGATTTGCCGACTCCGATCCGTTCAAGTACAGCGCCAAGTGGTGGAGCTACCTCGTGCCGCCGATCGCGCATCCCTGGCTGGGCGCAACAGCGCGCGGGATCTGGGATCGCGCGGATGTGCACGAAGGTCTGCTCGAACAGCAAGTCACACTTGGCGTCGGCCTCATTCTGCTCGCACTCGTCGCGGTGCTGGATTGGACACGGCATCGGCGCGCCACGGCCGCACACTGGGCGGTGCCGATGCTCGCGATCATCGCTTTTGTCGCGCTCGTCTGTTCCCTCTCACCGGAGCGCACCATCGCCGGCGTGACGATCGCGCGCCCATCGGCGCTGCTCTTCAAGTGGCTGCCGATGTTCCGCTCATTCGCGCGCTTCGGCAGCATCGTGCAGTTGATGA
>Ga0114969_10003673_pt1 | contig 12309 bp, 11 predicted proteins | sample M_130807_MF_Meta_FD_87316 | JGI IMG/M metagenome (GOLD analysis project Ga0114969, IMG submission 87316) | Freshwater microbial communities from Lake Montjoie, Canada to study carbon cycling - M_130807_MF_MetaG | ecosystem: Environmental > Aquatic > Freshwater > Lake | place: Lake Montjoie...
CATGGAGTAGTGCTGGTAAAATGGGCTTTAGAGGTAGTAAGAAAAATACACCTTATGCAGCTCAATTGGCTTCAGCAGATGCTGGAAAAGTAGCCTTCGATGCTGGTATGAAAAAGGCAGATGTGTTTGTAAAAGGACCTGGTTCTGGACGCGAAAGCGCGATACGCTCTGTTTCAACTTCTGGGATAGAAGTTACTTCCATTTTTGATGTAACACCTTTACCTCACAATGGTTGTCGTCCTCCTAAAAAGAGAAGAGTTTAATCTATACTATTTTTCATCGCCGATTAAAATCTAAATTTGGATTTTATATGAGTTTAATCGGTTTTTAATCATTAAAATCCACACAATACAATGGCAAGATATACAGGACCAAAAACAAAAATTTGTCGAATTTTCGGAGAACCGATTTTAGGTAATGGTAAATACCTTACTAAAAACAGTAACCCTCCTGGACAACATGGAGCAAACCGCAAGCGTAAGCAATTGAGTGAATATGCTACTCAGCTCCGTGAAAAACAAAAAGCAAAATATACTTATGGTGTATTAGAGCGTAGATTCAGAAATACATTCGAAGAAGCTGCTCGATTAAAAGGAGTAACTGGTGAAAACTTAATTCGTTTATTAGAAGCTCGTTTGGATAATACAGTTTACCGCTTAGGTTTAGCAAATTCTCGTCCAGCTGCACGTCAGTTGGTGAGTCATAAACATATCACTCTAAATGGTGAAGTTTGTAACATTCCTTCGGCTTTATTGAAGTCTGGCGATGTAATCGGTATTAAACCAAAAACTGCAGCCAATGGTGCAGTAACAGTTAATTTCAGAGGCAAAGACCCTAAAATTAATTGGCTTGAATGGAGTGAAAAAGATATGCAAGGAACTTACCTTGCTCACCCGGAGCGTGAAAACGTTCCAGAAAATATCAAAGAACAACTTATTGTAGAATTGTATTCTAAATAATAGTTCGCTCCGCATTGAATACATTATCATTTTTCTAATCTTAAAATAACATAAGTTAATGGCAATTTTAAATTTCCAAAAACCAGACAAAATAGTTCTTCAGAAAGCAACTGAATTCGAAGGAATATTTGAATTCAGACCATTAGAGCCTGGGTTCGGCGTCACAGTAGGTAATGCTCTTCGTAGAGTATTATTGAGTTCACTTGAAGGATACGCGATTAGTGGAATCAAAGTGGAAGGTGTTGACCATGAATTTACAACTATCAAGGGAGTAACGGAAGACATCACAGAATTAATTCTTAATTTGAAACAAGTTCGTTTTAAGAAGAAAATGGAAGGCGAAATTTCACAAGAGAAAATTGAAGTTTCTATCAAAGGAAAGGAACAATTTACAGCAGCCATGATTGGCGATGTTACGAATAGCTTTGAAATTACAAATCCAGATTTAGTCATTTGTAATATGAATGCTAGTACTGCATTTAAAATTGAATTAAGTGTTATCAAAGGTCGTGGTTATATTCCTGCTGATGATAATAAATCTAGAGAATTCGCAACTGGCTGGATTGCAACAGATAGCATTTTTACACCAATCAAAAATGTAAAATATGCAATCGAAAATACAAGGGTTGAACAAAGAACAGATTTCGAAAAATTAATTCTTGAAGTTAGTACAGATGGTACTATTCATCCTGAAGACGCTGTAAAGCAAGCTTCACGTATCATGATTCAACACTTGATGTTGATCACAGATGAGAATATTACATTCGATACTGGAGTTTCTGAAAAGCATGATGTAGTGGATGAACAAACTTTAAAATTACGTCAGATATTGAAAACACCTTTGGAAGATTTAGATTTATCTGTACGTGCATTCAATTGTTTGAAAGCTGCAAAAATTAATAGTTTGAGCGAATTAGTTCAATATGAACAAGATGAATTGATGAAGTTTAGAAACTTTGGTCAAAAATCACTTTCTGAAATTGAACAAGTATTAATCGATAGAGGTCTTGGATTCGGAATGGACCTTTCAAAAATAAATTTAGACGATCTTTAATAACGGATTCCCGTAAAAAAATAATACCATGAGACACGGTGTAAAAATAAATCATTTAGGTCGCAAGACTCCACACAGAAAGGCATTACTACGAAATTTAGTATGTCAATTGATACAACATAAACGTATTGTAACTACTTTAGCTAAAGCAAAAGCTTTACGTGTATTTGTTGAACCACTTTTAACAAAATCCAAAGAGGATACTACGCATCAACGTAGAGTTATTTTTAGCTACTTGCAAGATAAAGAAGCATTAAAAGAATTATTTGGAACTGTATCTATGAAGATAGCTAATCGTCCAGGTGGTTATTGCCGAATTATCAAATTAGATCGCCGTATTGGTGATGCTGCAGATATGGCTATGATTGAATTGGTTGATTTCAATGACATTTATAACCCGAATGCAACTGTAGGCGAAGAGAAGAAAAAAGTTCGTCGTAGCCGTGCTAAGAAAGTGGAAACTACGAAAGTAGAAGCCCCGAAAGCAGAAGCACCTTCAGAAGTTGAAAATACCGTAGTGGATGAAACTCCTACTGCTGAAGCAGGTGATGATACAGCAGTAACAGAATAATTATTCTTTAAATTACTATAAAAAAAAGTCGGCTATATGCTGACTTTTTTGTTTTTACTATATTTGATAGCAAGATTAATTGTAGAATGAGGATTATTTCGGTGGCACTCACTTCATGCATGTAAATATCTGTATATGGTTCTGCTCAAAGCAACAGTATCTTGGCTTTCCGTTCTTACGTTGTTACAATGCATTTGCAACTTAATCTCATTACTTTTAACCAATAGCGACTTTAGCTGCAGGTTTAATCTTTTCGCAAACAAAAATGAAAGATTATTTATTACCATTTCGGCAAATAGCAAATGATCTATAGAAGGGCTTCATGGAGTTTCTTAATGGTAATTTAAGCCAAAATAATAGTCAGATAATTAGTTTTTAAAGCATTTTATTAGCATAATCTACATTATTTAATATAGTAGATTATTTTAGATTACTAATCATCTCCATGGCTACCTTCTAGCGTATTAGTTCCTTCATGGTAATGAAATGCTTCCGAACTTTTATTCAACTCCCAAAAGAAACGTCCTCGGGTATGATTATTATTGCCGATTTCATTCATCGTTTCTGCATTATAAAGACGACCATTTATCATAGTGTATTGAATGAACTCTGTATTACGTATATCATCCAATGGGTTCTTATCCATTACTAATAAATCTGCAAGCTTACCTACTTCTAGAGAACCAATATAATCGTCCAAACCAAGGCTGATAGCCGGATTTATGGTAGCCGTTTTTAAAGCTTCTAAATTAGTCATACCGCCTTGTTGCATCATCCATATTTCCCATTGAGCGCCAATACCTTGTATTTGACCATGACCGCCTATATTAATAATTACGCCTGCATCATTTAGCTTCTTCATACTTTTTGAAACAAGGATATGTCCGTTTTCATATTCCTCTTCGGGTAGCATAGTGCGAAAGCGACTTCTTGTATCAATAATAGCTCGTGGTGTAAAACGTAATAGTCTTTCTTTTTCCCACACATTAGTATGCTGATACCAATAAAATTCTCCATTTGGGGCACCATAGCAAACAATTAAAGTTGGTGTCATTGCTGTCTTCGATTTCTTACATAAATTTATCACATCATTATATAAAGTGGCTACTGGCATGTTATGTTCAATAGTAGTATGACCATCGAAAATCATTCCCAGATTATGGTAAAAAAATGAACCACCTTCTGGCACTACTTCAATTTGTTGTTCACGCGCTGCTTGTATAATCATTTGATTTTGTTCACGTCTGGGCTGATTATAACTTTTAACGCTAAAAGCTCCATAAGCGCTAGTTCTTCGGATGGCACTTCTTGCATCATCGATGGAATTAATCACTGCTTTAAAATCGCCATCTGCACCATATAGTATAGTACCTGTAGAAAATACACGAGGTCCAGTCATTTTACCTGACTTTATTAATTCACTTTGTGCAAATACAAATTCACTATTTGCCGATGGATCATGCATCGTTGTTACGCCGTAAGCAAGATTGACATAATATGGCCAGTGTTTTTGTGGTGTGATGCCTGATCGGAAGTGAATGCCGTGTGCATGTGCATCAATAAAACCAGGTGTGATCGTTTTCCCTTTACAATCTATTTCCTTCGCACCTGTTGGAATTTTTATCTCTGATGATTTGCCAACTGCTGTTATTTTATTTCCTTCAACTAACAGTGATCCATCCTCAATGATTTCGTTTTCATTCATGGTAATGATTCTTGCATGGGTAAAGGCAATGATACCTTCTGGCTTGTCTGCGTCAACCACAAGATTAATCGATATACCTTTTGCAGGTTCTTTGAAAAGTGAATCAGGTTTATTGGCAATAAATTCAAAGCAATCATCCAAATGAATAGAATAGTACTGATCTCCTAAGGTGTAATGGATTGTTTTGCTTTCAGTGCTCCAATGCAGATTGATTCCAGCATCCTTCGAAATTTTCTTTACTGGTATAGAACCTGATTCTGCATTTAAATCTATGGTTTTACCAATGCTCGGAAATGCTGCAAGATATACTTGATGTAAATCTACAAAACCAACCCAATTGTCATCTGGCGACACCCGAAACTGGCTACCATAGGTACTTTTGAAAATAACGCGCTCATCATTGCCATCTATTTTGCAACTGCTCAATGAATTTCCAGATTGAAAATAAATGCGGTCGCCAGTATGATTAAAACGTGGTGATGAACCATGGTCCAATACCAATTTGTTATGTAAACCAGTGGACGTCATGGTATAAATACCCGGATTTACGGTGTAATTATATCCAAGAATTTCATTGCCTTCTTCTTTTTCATACACAATCGTATTCCCATCGGTAGAGTAGGATGGGGCTCGGTAAATTCCTTTTTCGGTTGAAATGGTTTCGGGCTGTGCATCTACTTTATTGAAATCAAGTTTACAAATACGACTTGTCGTAGTATCATTCCAAGTTGTAAATAAAAGGCTATTTCCGTCAGGAGAAAAAGAAGGATCAAATTCAAAATCAGCACCATTCGTCAATCTTGTTGGTTTGCCATTAGGTAATTTCTTTTTCCATAAATAGCCCACCGCATTGAATACAAGATATTGTCCATCTGGTGAAGTAGTTGCTTGTCGTATAACTTTAGGAGAAAAAGTATCTTCATTGATATCTTGTTTAAAGCGCAAGGCATCGGCAATTTTATTTTTTACAAGACAAGTAAATGGAATAATGCTCGCTTGATTCGTGGTATTGATATCCACTTTCATTATTTTTCCTTTACTCCAAATTGCGACAGATTGATCATCGGGCATCCATGAAAAACCTGTGTATACACCAAAGGTTGTCCATGCTTCTTCAAGGTCTTTACTTAATTGATCATATACCGGCCACTCTTCGCCTGTTTGTATATTTCGCAGATATAAAACAGTTTTGGTTCTTATCCTTTTTATAAAGGCTAATGTTTTTCCATCATGGGAAATTTGCGGGCGAAATGCGCCACCAGGGCCGCCAGTCACTTGTTCAGTAATACCTTTTTCTCGATCAAATCTTTTAATCACAAATATCTGATTGTTTGGATCTTTATTGTACTGAAAAAATCCCCCTGGGTACATATCTTCACTATAATAAATATAGCGTCCATCACTGCTGCAGCTAGGTTCATTCAAATCTTGTTGGTCATTTTTTCTGGATGTAAGTTGTAATCCTTCACCGCCCGAAAGATGATAAATCCAGAGCTCGCCAGCACCTAATGAACGATGAGATGTAAAGTGTTTTCGGGCAATAATATAATTGCCATCAGGTGTCCAAACGGCATTGTTCAATAGCCTAAAATTCTCTTTTGTAATTTGCCTGGCATGGCTACCATCTTTATCCATCACCCAAATATTATCGCCTCCGCCAGCATCAGATGTAAATAAGATATGCTTGCCATCTGGACTAAATCGTGGTTGCACTTCCATGGCTAAACCACTTCTTAAGCAAGTAGTTTTTCCACCTTCTATAGGCATTACATAAATATCGCCCAATAAATCAAATGCTATTTCTTTCCCGTCGGGCGAAACGTCTACATTCATCCAAGTACCTTCATCTACAGTAAATGAAAATTCTTTGTAAGGACCTTTGGGATTATTGACATCCCATTTTTTTTTGTCTTGAGCAAATACGTGCGTTGACAACAGAGCAAGAATAATAAATGTATACTTCATGAATAAATAAAATTTGGGCATGAAGATAGTCAAATGAAAGTGATAAGTATAATAAAGCGGTATTGTCTTATTCTGCTTATTTGGATGTGGGGTAAAATTGGATAAAGCAATTTGAACACTGACACAGTAAACTAATTGTTGGTGATAACACCAACAATGGCGGAAAATGCTTCTTCGGCATTGCCTTGAAAGTTGAGGTAGATGTTAGTTTTTGCCATGGTTTATTATTTTGTTTTGTAAGAGGATTCGCAAAGTTATTTATCCGTTTCAATTTTTGTTGCTAATTATTTTGTGTAATTTTTAATTTTAGAGTTCCGCCATTGTTGTTGTTATCACCAACAATTTTTCTTCCAAATTCTCCAAGGCAAAGAAAAAATCTTACCAATTCCGCCATTGTTGTTGTTATCACCACCCATTTTTCTTCTAAATTCGCGAAGGCGAAAAAAATCTTACCATTTCCGCCATTGTTGGTGTTATCACCAACAATTTTGCTTTCAAATAATCAAAGAAAAAAATCTTACCAATTATTTGTAATCTAGAATTGTTCTTTTATTTTTATCCCGTCAAAGAATAAAAAGTTAGCAGATGAATGTATTACCGTTAGCAGCGAACCGCTTCATGAAGAGACAACTAGTTTTAACTGGTTGCACAATTTTTTTACCAAATTTACCAAACCCAAAATCCAGTTTACGTTTTTACGCTGCGGCTAAAGCTGTTTTCGCAAGCGTTAAGGAAAACTCCTCAGTCGTTAAGGAAAACTCCTCAGCCGTTCAGGAAAACTCCTCAGTCGTTCAGGAAAACTCCTCAGCCGTTGAGGAAAATGTTTTAATGGCAGATTCAAAAAAAATAATCATTCAGAAAAACTCCCCAGCCGTCGAGGAAAACTCCCCAGCCGTCGAGGAAAACTCCTCAACCGTTAAGGAAAACCCCTCAGCCGTTAAGGAAAACTCCTCAGCCGTTAAGGAAAATTCCTCAGTCATTGCGCAGACTGTAAAAATGCCATATAAAGGTATTATTTCCACTACAACACGTTCATTATTAACCATTTAAATATTAGCAAACATGAAAAAACAATTCATCCCGAAGGACGACAAAGGCAAAGAGCTATGGCTTAAAAATTTTGCCAACAATGTAAACACCTATGCTACCAAGTACAATATAACGGTAGCCGAGGTAAGCGATATGGTAGCTAGTGCCTTGCACTTTACCTATTGGCTCAATTACAAAAACCAGTATGCCGAGTTTATACTCAAGCTTACGGCGTACAAAAACGAAGCCCGCGATGGTATTATAGCCGGTGCCACACCGAGCGTAGTACCCGCACCACCAGCTTTGGGTGTAGCACCTGCTGCGGTAGCTCCTGGCATATTTGTACGAGCAAATAGTATAGCCCTGCGCATCAAAAAACACAACCTCGTTACCGAAGCCGACATGCAACAGCTAGGGCTAATAGGCGAGGAGCAAACCATAGATGTACTCAACGCCACACCCGAAATAACTTTACGAACAGTAGGTGGTGGCAAGCCCGAAGTAGTATGGAATAAAGGTAGTTTTGATGGCGTAGAAATATGGGTAGACCGTGGCGAAGGATTCGTCTTTTTAGCGGTAGACAGCCACCCTAACTATACCGACACCTCTGCCATGCCAGCACCCAACGCTAGCCAAGTATGGAAATACAAAGCCATATACCTACTTCACGACGAGCGCGTAGGCAACTGGAGCGCAGTAGTGAGTATAAATGTAGGTGGGTAAATAAAAGTGTGTGCAAATAAAATAATGTTCTATGAGGCTAATATGCTGAGTGGAACATTATTTTTTTTGGGCATACCTTGACGATTTGGATTTATAAAAAGGAATGTTTAGGTTTACGCTTAATTAACAACTATCACACAAAGCCACAACCTCTAATAAGTTTTCAATGGGCAATGTTTTAATATTAGGATTAACATTTACCAGTCATATAAGCAAGTTAGCGTACATACAAAATACACTATACTCGAAAAAAATATTGTAAACTTTAAAATAAACATATGAATAATCAAAAAATTAGATTACAATTTCCACAAAGAAGATTTTGAGAAAGATACTAAACTAAATGCAGACCAAAATCAAAGTTTGTATATACAGTATTGTCAACTCAAACTAACTAAGGAACTTATTGATTCTAATGACTCTTTGAATGAAACTATTTTCATGGCAAAAATGGCTACCGAAGAAAATACAAACGTACTTAGGGCGCAATTACCGTAAATATTTTTGTCTAATACCTCCTGCATTAGTTCGGTAATAGTAAAACGGTTCGACTTTAGATTCGACTTTTTGCTGTTTCTGCATAATCTTTTTGCCAAACAGTTTAATAATCCATTGTTTCATTTTGAATGTTATTATTCTCTAAGATACGACACATAACACACATATCCAACTACCTTCATTCATCATCATACTAGCTCACGTCTTCGCCGAGCAGAGTAACATCATTCAACATTCGCTACGCAATCAAGACCAATGCGAAAATCATATCGGTACATTACCTTCGGTCAACTGAGTACAAGCCTCACGTCTTCGACAAGCGAAATAACTTTAATCAGCAATCACTCGCAAGCTAAAATATATATAACTGTAAATACAAAAAAATAAAAAAAATGAAAAAAATAGACTTATTTAAATTAGCTATCGTGCTGCTATTTACAGCATTAATAATTATTCTTTTCCGTTACTCACAAATATTTAATGAGTACGCTCAAAATGGAAGGTATTATTTAAGTAATGAAGAGTATGGGATTTCAGTTTTTGATACCCGTAACGGAATAGTTTATATAATTGGAGGGGGTTCAAAAAATCCTATAAAAATAAATAACCCATTACCCAAATAATACGTCAATGAACAAACGAATAAAAGAACTTGATGAAGTTCTAAAAATTATCGTATCTATTGATATGACTAAAGAAAATGCTTTACCTGTCATTCCGAAAAGATATATACATATCGAGTTAAAGAAAAAAGGGTTTGATATTACAGAATCTCATTTAACCGCTATACTGTCAAAACTACTGATAGATAAATACATATCAATTGACAGGGGGATAATTAAGGGCATGAAACAATCTTTTTATATTTATGGAGAGGTTTCTTATGAGGATAAAACAGGAATGACGGTAAGAAGTTTATCTCCTGATATTGAAAAAATAGATGACGTAAAAGAGGATTTGTATTGGGCTACTTGGGAAGGTATTTACTTTGCAGAAGATGATGGGTATAAAAAGTTTTATGCTAACACTAGGAGAGAAAACTTTCCTAAACGAAATTGGCTGTTGATAGCTATATGTGCTTATGTATTTGGGATATTAAGTCCATTAATTGTAGAGTATAGTAAAAAAAGAATATGGCAAGAATCCATCCAATCAGGCAAAACCATTCTAATCGTATCTGATAGTTTAACGGTGAAAAAAAGGGATAAATAAATCGGCTCTTCGACATGTTCTCTGCGGCATCCCGAAGTTAAGATAAAATTGGTTCTCCGAACCAAGGCTAGTAAAGCTTATTTACTCTCTTGAAATTCCTGAAATAGGTTGCATACTTCCCCATGCTATTCTTAGCTGAAATTGTTGGGCATTATTTATTGGATAATTTACTAGTTCCATTCGTCTTTTTTATTTCACCTTATTTAATAAACTTGTGTGACAAAATTGGACACAGTTCAGTAACTTTGGCACTTAATTATTTTTATTCATGCTTACAGAACAGGAATTACTTTCACTCAAAAATAGGTTTGGTATTATTGGCAATGATGCATCTTTAAATTATGCACTCATGGTTGCCTCACAAGTAGCCAATACAGATTTGACAGTGCTTATACAGGGTGAAAGTGGTGTGGGTAAAGAAATTTTTTCGCAAATCATACATGCGCAAAGTGCACGCAAACACAATGCGTTTATAGCCATCAACTGTGGTGCAATACCAGAGGGTACTATTGATAGTGAATTATTCGGTCACGAAAAGGGCTCCTTTACAAGTGCTACTGAAAGTCGTAAAGGTTATTTTGAAACCGTAAATGGAGGCACTATATTTTTAGATGAAATAGGTGAAATGCCTTTGGGTACACAGGCTCGTCTATTGCGTGTGTTAGAGGCCGGTGAGTACATTCGTGTGGGTTCAAGTAAAGTGCAAAAAACAGATGTGCGCGTAGTAGCTGCTACCAATAAGGATTTGCTGCAATTGGTAAATGCAGGTCGCTTTCGTGAAGACTTATATTATAGACTTAGCACAGTGCCAATACGGGTGGCATCGCTTCGTGAAAGAAAGGATGATATTTATTTATTGTTTCGGAAGTTTACCATTGATTTCGCCGAGAAGTACAGAACTACGCCAATACAATTAAACGAGGAGGCAAGAGATATATTGATCAATTATACTTGGCCTGGCAATATTCGGGAATTGAAAAATATTGCAGAACAAATTTCGGTTCTTGCGCCACATAAAAATGTGGCTGCTGAAGAGCTTCGTTATTTTCTTCCAATACATAATCAAGAAAAAATGCCAATGATTTCGAGTCATTCGCGAACGAGTTCTGGATCCGATTTTTCTAACGAGCGTGATATTTTATACCAACTTTTTTTCGATATGAAAAAAGATGTAAACGACTTGAAGAAAATGTTTTTTGAAATCGTGAAAAATCCATCTATTGCACAGCAATACAGTGATAATATGCAAGCTAATGAACAGCATATTGTGCCTTTTACGAATGAAACTAAAATGCATAGTTCCAGTAATAATAAACCTTTTATCCTGAACAATAATGAAGGTCAAAAAATAGAAGCTGTGCATGTGGAAGAGGTTTTAAACTTGGCGGAGAAGGAGAAGGAATATATAGTGCGCGCATTACGCAAGCATAGAAGTAGAAGACGCGATGCAGCATCAGAACTGGGTATTTCGGAACGAACTCTTTATCGAAAAATAAAAGAATATGATATTGAAGATTAGATCAGTTCTCTATATAATCGCAATGTGTATTACAGTTGCGTTTACGTCGTGTGGTGTATATAGTTTTACTGGTGCAGCTATTGAAGGAAAAACTATTAATGTGCATTTTATCGACAATGCTTCACGGAATATTGTACCTTCATTAAGTGCAACATTTACAGAAAAGTTGCGCCAGAGAATATTGTCGCAATCCTCACTTTCGCAATTGAATTCGGATAAAACGGATTATGATATTTCTGGCACCATTACCAATTATGAGGTTACGGTTGCATCCATATCGGGTTCTGAAACGAGTGTAAAAAATAGATTGACGATTGGTGTTACTATTCAATTTAAAAATGCTTTGAATGAAAAAGCCAATTTTGATCAAACCTTTGTACGTTTTTCTGATTTTGATGCCAATAAAAATTTGCAATCTATAGAGACTACTTTAATCAATGATATTACCAGTCAGTTGGCGGATGATATTTTTAATAAAGCATTCGTAAATTGGTAGCAGCGTTCTGGTAATTATTCTTAAAGGATTTGAATTAATTTACAAGTTGTCCAAACCTTAAATTCTTCTTAAATTTCCTCTTGGATAGGTTGTAGATGTATACAATTCAATAATCTATACCTTACATTTGAAGCTTGAAAAAGGTATTTTTAGTCATAGTAAGTTTAGTCGTCCTGTCGCTCATCGGTATAGCGTATTTACAAGTAGAATGGATTAGAGGAGCCATGAAACTTAGGCGTGAGAAGTATGATACCGATATTTATGTAAGTCTGCAAAATATTAAAGACACCATTAATATTCGAAAAAGCAGAAAGATTTTGGGTGGCTTTATTTTACAAAGCCCTGCATTAACGCTTAGTACATTTTATCCTACATCAAGTGTGATTAATGTATTTCAGATGAAAGAAATTATTAAATCTGCTTTGCAAAAAAATGATATCAAACTGCCATTCGAATTCTGTATCACTAGCGATATGCGATTGCCTATCATGATGAGTGCTGGCTATGATTTGTCCAATATCAATTCGGAAAATGATTTCAAAACTATTATTACTGGCGACAATTTTATTTACAAAGAA
>Ga0114969_10003675_pt1 | contig 12307 bp, 20 predicted proteins | sample M_130807_MF_Meta_FD_87316 | JGI IMG/M metagenome (GOLD analysis project Ga0114969, IMG submission 87316) | Freshwater microbial communities from Lake Montjoie, Canada to study carbon cycling - M_130807_MF_MetaG | ecosystem: Environmental > Aquatic > Freshwater > Lake | place: Lake Montjoie...
ATCGTTCTGTTCCTTGTTCGTTGTCTAGTGTTTCGCTCACTTCCTCTGCAAGTAGTATCGTCGATCGCAGCAGATTATTCAATCTTATTGTGTGTATAATAAAAAGAAATTAGAAAGTAATTTTGTCGCAGTTGTAGCACGGTGCGCACGGCTGCAAAACAACTTAAATGTGCCATGGGCACCCTCGCTCTCGCAATGCCGTGCCACGCCGTGCCTGACCTAGCCTACTTCGTGCTCAGCACCTGCAGCTCGTGCCCGATCAATCAACGCCTGCCGATCATTCGGAATTTTACCGCGAGTCGTGTTGCTGATTTTGTTAGTCTGCTTTCGTGCGTCTCGACTGTGCTCCGTAATCGCTCTAGCGATTCGCCGCTCGTGTTCACTCAGCGAATCGACATCGGTATTTTTAATCGACCTCAAGATCAATCCGTGCTGCCGATATGCTTTTTTAGCACGCTTCTGCGGTAGCATCCGCACCTGCTCTGATTGTGTCAGCAACTTAACACCAACGCCGGGAATTGCCCAAGTCTCAATTCTCAATTCGTGGTGGCAGTATTTTCGCCATTTCAGCACCGCATATTTAAGCCGTTCGTCGTCTCTGTGCATATCGAGGCACGCCTCAGCGACTTCCCACAACAAAACATGCGCCCGCTCGTAATCTGCCGTGATTCGCTTGAGCTTTTCAACGCGATCTGCAATCTCTGGATCTTCTTCCCACTGTTTTGCTGTCTTCATTTTGTCCGCCTTTCAAAGCATTGGACGTTATAAAATAGAATGTGCCGTTGGCACCCTTGCTCTGCCGTGCCTCGCCGCGCCGCGCCGTGCCTCGCCTGGCCTTGCCCAGCCAAGCCAATAATCGCGGAACCACCACCAGTGCCATTGGCACCCTTGCCAGGCCCAGCCACGCCAAACCCAGCCCTGCCGCGCCTGGCCTCGCCGGGCCCTGCCGTGCCTCGCCGTGCCTCGCCAATAATCGCGGAACCACCACCAGTGCCATTGGCACCCTTGCCAGGCCCAGCCACGCCAAACCCAGCCCCGCCTCGCCTAGCCTTGCCCCGCCAGGCCCAGCCGTGCCTCGCCAATAATCGCGGAAGCACCACCAGTGCCATTGGCACCCTTGCCAGGCCCAGCCACGCCAAACCCCGCCACGCCACGCCCGGCCTTGCCAAGCCACGCCCGGCCTAGCCCAGCCCGGCCAATAATCGCGGAACCACCACCAGTGCCGTTGGCACCCTCGCCCTGCCTCGCCCTGCCAAGCCACGCCGAGCCCAGCCAGGCCAAGCCAATAATCGCGGAACCACCACCAGTGCCATCGGCACCCTCGCCCTGCCCCGCCCTGCCCCGCCTTGCCGAGCCAAGCCCTGCCCGGCCTTGCCCCGCCGTGCCCAGCCTTGCCCCGCCTTGCCCCGCCTGGCCTATTTGACTTCAGTCACCACGGCATCGGCCTGCCCGTACGGCCCCGGCGTTTTCCCCGATGGACGCCAGTCGCACAAACCAGCCTTCCCAGCCAAATCGAACAACTGTTGCAAGATGTCGCCGGTAATCTCAGGCTTCAGCACCATGATTTCACCTGCCACCGACCACTTGGCAAATTTAGGCCGGACGCGAACGTGCTTTGAAGTTCCAATGCGTGCCCGTTTTACAAACAACTCGAAACCCTTTTTTTTGCACGCTGCTGACTGTTCGGCAAAGGTCAGTTCTCGCATCGCCATAATGTCCGACCACTTCAGTTGCTTGTCATTGCACCGGAACTCGCAAGCCTCAGTCGAAATCAGCAGACCGCTTTGAGTGATTTCCTTAAAGGTCTTCATCTTCTTTAAAATCATTTGAGCACCCGCCAACCGCAACGCAACCATAACATTTTCTGACGGCATCACGATATGTTCCTCGTCGTGATAGCAGTAGGTTTGCCACGTCCAAGGAGGCGACCTGTCATCCCCCGCCACGCTCACGCCTTTATTCGCAGGCTGTTTTCTCCACGCCTGCAACTCGTCACTGCCCTCGATGTTGTCCGCGTGCATCAACAACGGCATGAACCCAGTCAGAGTGAAATTGAACTTTTTCATAACCCTTGCCACTCCATGAAAAACCCACTCAAAAGTGCCAGCTCCTAAGTGGGTTTGATGTTTTCCGGATCGCTCCGGGAAAAACAACTTTGTGCAGTCACTGGCATGGCTGCGTTGTTTCAAATGCCTTTTCAAATCTGATACACGACCAACCCCTCGGGATCCATTCGCCTGTCTTCGCCGGCGATTGTCATCACTGTCCCTGCTGCTAGTCGGCTGTAAATTCGCCCGTCCGTGTATTGGTCACTCAGCTCGTCCAGCGTCTTGTTGCTCGTGATGATCGTCGGCTTTGTCTTTCGCAACTCAAGCAAATCGAACAACAAATGGAACATTCCCTCGGAGGGCTTGCGGATGCCGAGGTCATCCAAAACCAACAGCGATGCTTGTGCAGCCTTGCGGACCTCGCTGCGGTAAGTGTCGTCGCTGCGGCCCATTGATAGGTCAAGCAAAAACGAATCCGCCCGCCGCCAGATCGGCCGTTGTGCAATGCGGTACATCACTGCGGCAAGTCCTGTCTTTCCAGTTCCTACCGATCCGGTGACATAGATCGGGAAACGCGGCGCCGGATTCACTGGCGAGCAGATTTCCCCGAAAACAGCCGCAACCTTGTCTGCGTTCCTGACGCCCTCCCAGTCGCAATAGTTGTAACCCGGTGGCCCGATTCGCCGATAAGGTGCTGACCGTAGATCACTTATAGGTGATCTTCGCACGCTCAACTCGTGGCCGTCCGTTTGGACCGAGACAGCTTGCCGGATCATCAGTTTCTGTGGTTCTTCGTCCATTGTTGATCGCCTTTCCGTTTGATGCGTTTTCCCTCACCCACTTGCGAGCACTTGCCCGCCAATCTTTCATGCTCGTTTTGCCGACAAGCCAACCCTTTGACTCATAGAAGTCAAAAAACGAATCAGAATCAACGGCTTTCAGTTCTTTGAAATATGCCGAGACCTCTTCCAAATCCGGCCGGACAAACTTCGTCGGCGGATCCAGCTTGTCCGCCAGCTTCCTCAGCTGCTTTGCTGCTGACTTGTTTTGCGATGGAAAATCATCTGGCCCGAGCCAACTCCTGCAAACTTCTTCGAGAGTATGCACGGACAAAAAATGCGCGACCACATCGGGCTCGTCGTCCTCAAGCAGCTCCGCCACAGCGACCTGTGTCGGTGGCTTCTTGTCCTCGCTGACTTTCCTTGAGCCTTTGGATTTTTTACGGTTCGTGGGCGGATCTGGCGTTGGATCGGGATCAGATTCCCCGACTTCCACCTGCCCCGTTTTCCGTGCGGATCGCGGAGCGTTTGGAAGTTCAGTTTCAGTTTTTTCCTCGCCGATCATCCGTAAAGCTTCGCGAATACTCTTCGCTTCCGTCAAATTATGCGCGTGCGCATAATTTGAGATCGTCATATATCTAGACGCCTGACCCTGATTGTAATTCCAGTTTTGCCCAAGCCACGTGAGCCACTGACCGTGCTCGATCTGTTCTTTCGCTGCAATCAAATAACGACCGGAATCAATCGCTTTTGTCACCGTCAGCTTTGCGTTTTTCTCGGCTTGCTCCGCTGATTCGTTCGCCATCTCTGCAAGAGTTTCCAGTGGCAGCAAATTCAAGTCGATCAGAGTGTTGCTCATTCAGTTCAATCCTTTTGAAAATCAAAACACATGCGCTTAAGTTCCTCATTCGTAACCGCTTGAAGGCTCCGGAGCTTCGTGCCTTCGGCCATCCTCTGACTCAGATTGCTCTGTCCAAAAGTGGAAGAAGACATCGACTTTGAGGCTATTTCGCCGCCGCCCGTTAGGACCGTCGATTCCTGTCCGCAGTCTTGTTTACAGTCCTCCTGCTCCAGCTTTCGCCGCCTTCAGGACTCTTCCGACAACTGGCCATCACCTCAGCGCCGGGATCATTTTTTTATACGATTGCACGCCATTCACTGCCTCAAGACGACATCGCTCCGTCGTCGTTTCGCACCCACCACTCGCCAGCGTTTGGCGTTTTCGTTTTTCCGATTTCGTTCATGTTCACTCCGAATCCCCCTGTTTGCGTTTCCGTTCGTCGAACCTCCATTTATGCCATGCCTCAGTATCGCAGATCGCAACACCCCACTGAGCACACCACGAACACCCACAGCACCCGTACTGGCCACCGGGGAATCTAAAATCAACGTACCCTGGGTATTCCGTCCGCATCTTTTCTAGATCGCACTTGCACCAGCCAGAGCGTGTGTCGCCGCTCGCAGAAGTGATTCGTATCGACGGTCCGAGAACTTGCACCGCCCGGCAGATTGTCCGGCGTTTCCTGTGTTCAATTTGCCGAGCGTGCTTCTCGGCTTTGCATCGACAAAGACGAGAACAGAACACTTCATCCAGTTTTGTGCTGATCGAAATTGTGTACGGTATTTCGTCTCCTTCATCATCAAGGTAAGATTCGTGCATCTCGCGGAAACAGCTTCCGCATTCTTGCCACGAGGTGCCAGATTGGATTCGCTCTTTCATTTCAATGGCTGTTTTCATTATTTCCGCTCGCTCAAAAACGTCTGCAGATGCTCTAAATTTAAAACCGGATTGCTCATAGTGCTTTTCCCTTCAAAATGTTCCTCGCTTCCGTTACCATCGCTTTCAAAAACTCCAACTCGTCGCCCTCAACGCCAGCCGCTTTAATTGCCCGAGCAATCACGTCTAAATCAATCGGCTTCCTCGCCTGTTGAATCTGCGTTGTAAATGGGATTGGCCCAGCTAACGGCTCTGGCCTAGGCTGTGCAACCTCGATCCGTGCTGACTGCTGGGTGACCGTGACAGGTACGGCATCCTGCTCGTCGTCATCGACCTGATCTTGCGTCAAGATCGGGCTTACCTTCGTCCACAGAGCTTGCAGCAGACGCCGACGACATTTCGCCGCAATCCCTGCCGTGTTGTCGGTATCGTAACCCTCAATTCTGACCGACGATTCGCCTGTGAATTCCACCGCGTAGTTTTCGCCGTTGTAGCTGCAATCTGCAGTGCCGGTGACTGACCACAGTTTCTTATCACCGCCGCCGTAGGCTCCCCATGTCGGGTAGCCTGTTCGAACCTCAGGCACGATGCCGAGATGACTAAACAGCGTGCGAAAGCCACGCTCTTTGACGTAGAGCTTCCCCGGCTTTGGCTTGTTCGCCCGCTTGTCAAACCCGCCGCCGAAGATCGCAAACTGCTCATCGCCCGGCGTGAAGCCGGACAGAATGCCGATAGCACAAATCCTTATGCGGTCTTCGTCCGTTGGATTGTTCGCCAATTCAACCATGGCAATCTCAGCGTCTGTCATGCGCAACAGCTTTGCCCTCACGTTTTCGTTTTGCAATGATTCAATCAACTCCACCCGCGCGTCGGCCATCGCAAAAGCTGCAGCCACACGATTGCCTGACGTTGCCGATAGAATCAGTTCGTTTCGCGTTGCGTCAATTTTATCAAGCCACTGCCCGATGATGTTCGTCTTAACGAGTTCGCCCATGTCCTAATATCCTCTACGTCGCTGTTAAGTTGTTCCACTGTTATCTGCGCTGCCAGTTCTCTAACCCGAATCTCTGCCGCCCAAGCTCGCGAAAACTCGCAAGCTTTCGCAACCATTTCCCGCCACGCATCACACATTCCGGGACCATCGCAATTCACTTCCTGCGGATCCGGTGGCGTGCCGTCACTAACCCGCAAGATAATCCCGCCACTAGCAGCTCCGCTGTATCGTCGCGGCGGAAACAATTTCGCCATTGCAGCAGCGACATCTGAGCGAGCAACTGCACGGTCTGCGTCGCTCATTGGAAGTTCTGCTGCGTATCGTGATTGGTATCGTTCTGCTGACACCCTTATTCCTTTTTCAGATCTTTCAGAATCTCATTGCACGCCCGTTCGAGTTTGATTAACGCAGAACCAGCCCACTTAGCACCGATCACATTCAAATAGGCTCCCGCCCACTCGTCCAAATCCCTACAAAACCGTTGTGCCTTATCAAACTCTGGCTTCAGCGCGTGTAGCTCTGCAACGCGATAAACTTCGGCTTCATCCGCCGCAATCGCCGCCAGTAGATCGTCTTCGGCTTTGCGTTCAGCAAACTTTTGCTGCCGCATTTCTTCGAGTTTGCGTTCCAGATCGCGCTGAATTTCTTGCTGCTGCCTTCTGACTTCCGCCTGTTGTTCTTCCAGTTGTCGCCGTTCAATTGCCTGCTGATGGAAAATCGCTTCACGTTCCGCGTCGAGCGCCTGTCGATCTTCCAGAAGTTCTTTGTCTCGCACCCTCAGCTCTTCGGCCTGTCGCGCCATCTCAGCAAATCGCAAATTTTCAAGCCGCTCAAATTCCGCAAACGCATTTTCTGACGGGCTTTCCACGTTTTTACCTTCCTAGTTTCTCGTGCCGATAGATGTAAATCGCCATACTTGCGTTGATTGGCCGGGGAGTCGTCGCGACCTCATCAAACCTGATTTCTTGGATATACTCCGGGCCGTCGTCAATAAACCAATTCAAGACGACAAGCGCGTCAATGATTTCCTTCAGATTGCCTCGCTGCCATGAATCCGCGTCCCATCGCTTTTGACGTGGGCCAAGAATTCGCGTGATGTGAATCGTCAGCAGCCCATCAAAGGACAGAGATCTAGCGTGCCCATTGAATCGCAGTGTGGCCTCAATCTTTTTACGTGTCCTAGCCGACGAAAACCATTGACCGCCGCGGCCGTCGTTCCCGTTAGTGAGCTCGATCGGAAAAGCAGCACAATGCAGCAGCGTCAGCACGATGCAGCGTCCTTAGCAAGCAGCTGCGGCCGCACAATGTTGATTGTCTCAAGCAGCTCCGCACGGACGACGTTCATTATCTTCGGTGCCTGAATCCCAACACGAACCCGATCGCCCCGGATCTCAATGATCGTGATAGCAATTTCACTGCCGATCAAAATCTGTTCACTCAATTTCCGACTTAAGACGAGCATTTTGAATTCCTTTTCAAACACACACACATAACAAAAGGCAGACCCGACCAATCAGAGGTAAACGCACGCAAACGTGAGTCTTGACTGGCCGGGCCTGTGTCAGCGTCACGGCGACGGCTGACCACCCTGATTCCCCTCGGCTCGTAGATCCTTTGCCACATTGCGGGAGACATTCGCAAGCCGCTCATCGGCAGCCGAGGTTTGTTCAATTTCTGCGCGCCGAAGTTCGGCACGATATTGCTTGGTCATTACCGCCAGACAAAGGATTTCGTACAAAATCCACGCTGAGACTGATGTGACAAATGTTGCCAACGCAAAATCTGGAACGTCGAGTCCAAAAACTGCAAGACAGATTTTGAGATTCGCAGGCATACGCGAAACCGTTAAGCCTCCATGCTCCGGAGGCATCCATGCGGCTGATCCCTTACTGCCAACTGCAGCACCAGCCAAGAAAAATCCAGACTCCACATCTCCGGATCCTTGGTCTAAAGTGCCACGACGATAGAGCAGGTTTCTGGATTCGTGAAACAAAAAAAGCCCGTTCAGCGTTTCCACTGACGGGCATTAAAAATGCCCGTCAGTAAATTCTGACGGGCGAACAATAGTAAGGTGTGGCTTACACTGTCAAGCGTGACTTACACTCTTTTTTAGAATTTTTTCCAAGGTCGTCCCCATAGCAATTGAAAGCCGAATAGCTACGGATAAAGATGGATCGCCATTGTTTCGCTCAATCAAGTCGTGAAGATACATGCGCGAAATCTTGGCTTCCGCTGCAACGCTACTCTTTGGCTTCGCGTCGTCACGCAAGAAATACTCGCTCAGATATTCAAGAAACGGTTCCACTTCAGTGATCTCTTTCGCTGCTTTGATGGTTGCCACGTAGTAAGCCTTACTTTACAGTTTTGTTCTAATGTGTCAATGTATTTTAAGTGAAGTCGTTGCCAGCCTTACGTTAAGGCAGCACTGCAATTGTTTGGTTCACTTTCGTTTGACCAAAATCACACAAAGTGCGAACAGTCCGATAACGATCCAGCCAGTCGTCTTGACGACCGCATTGATGCAGCGTCCCGACGTGGCAATAAATCCCGTTTTTGGAATTGCACTGGGCACAGGAACGATTTGATAAACGATTCCATCTTTACCCACGATATGCTGTTCTCTCGGCATACACTTCGGCTCCTTTTTCAAAAAAAAGCGGCTGGCGAGAATCGAACTCGCATCCTAAGCTTGGGAAGCTGATGGTTGGAAAAGTGCTTTAATTGTTCCGACATGCTCGTTCAACACGAGCTAAGAGGAACCAATGCACGGATGTGATCTAGTCCAATCTCTGGCAATCACATGAAGCTTTCTCAGCACGCTCAAAAATACGTAGCCGACAATGGCTTGCGATCTCACATGATTGCCAGCAATTGCCGACGGTTCGAGCGTTTGACGGGCATTGTGGATCCCGATTGCGTTTCGCTGCCGGTGCTGCAAGCGTTTCGGTCTGCCTGCTTGGCAACTGGCCTTAGCAACGTCACAACTGAAAAGACCGTCACAGACGTGATGACGATCGTAAAGCACGTCCTCGGCACCATCCCGGCTTTTGGTAAGCGGCTCAAGCAGCCACGGCCGGAACCTCACCCGGTGTCAATCAGTGACCTCAACGCGATCTTCCTCGCAGCGACGACTCAACGGATGAAAAGGTGGCTGTGTCTTGCGTACTGGACCGGGCTGCGGCTTGCGGACTCAGCCGAGCTTTACGATTGTCTAAGTGAACCTGCGGAAGTCATTCGGCATCTAGCGTCGAAAACTGGACTTAGCCACGCTTACCCGGTGCCCGCGTGGTTGTCGCGATGGCTAATGGGCAATGAGCCAAATCGTGGCAGTCGCAATGCGTGGTTTTGCAAATTGCTGCGCGACGAACTGGCGACGACTTGCGCAGCGGCCAGCGTGCCTGTCGTCACTCCGAAACAAATCAGGCAGGCATCGATCACCGAATGGTCAAGATCAAACGCGACCGCCGGTGCAATTATCCACGGATGCGGCCTCGGAGTTTTGTCGCACTATCTGGATCCGCTGTCCGTCCTTGAATCGGCAGCTCCGCGCGTGCGAATCCCAGCTGCGATGCGCGGTGATTGCAAATCGGACGAAAACGAAGCGACACTTCTCGCCCACTTTCGCCGGCTGGATTCAGCAGCGCAAAACCTCATCAGCATGACTGCAGAACGGTTAGCCACTACCTAATTCACGGAATCGCAACTCGTCGTGGAAGTAGATTCAGCGTACCTTCAATCCGCACAAAGTCGTCGGTTGTATTTGTCCGGGATGAGATTTGATACTCGTAATCATCCGCAGCTACGCAGCCAGATGCGGTTCCGGCGGCAATAATTTCGACCGAGATAAGCAGCAACGTGCTTGCTCCGGATCCCGACTGAGCCAGACTTGTGATCGTGCCTGGAATGAGAGACGCCGCGCTGCGCGCGCGACTCGCACCCCATGCAAGGTTTGCGATCGGGATTGCATTAAGGATCGTGTAAAGTCCTCCCGCAGGATCGCTGACAGTGATCGTGAGCTGCGTTCCGCTTGCAACTTTGCAATCGTCCCCGATGTACAGGGTGATTCCCCCACCAGACGCGACGCGCCCCGCAACTTCGATCGGCGTTCCTGCCAGACTCGCCGCAATTGCCGTGGTCGTAACTTGCACGGCTAGCAGCGTCGTCTGTGATGCGTCTCCAGATCCGCCGCCGCCGCCAGCGTCTTTGATCGCTTCAAGATTGTCCGTAGTGCCGAGATAGGTCGCCGTGCCTCCGGTCTGGATCTCAGCTTCTGCCGCGATCATCCCGGCCGACCCCGCATCTTTGCGGAATGCACGGCGCAACCAATGTGCAAGCGACGTGATCCCGCTAAGCACGGTTTGCACGGCAGTGACCTGTGTGCTGACGGTGCTGACGTTGGCAGCAGTCGCCAATCCACTCTGGATCTCAGTCACAGCATCCGCTGCCAGCGCCGAAGCGTTCATAACATCAGCCACCATCAGCACCGTTTGACTTTTGTCGTAAACTTGAAACGTCGCCGTCGTCAATGTCAGCGTGACGAACCACCGAGCAACCGGCGTTGTGCTGACCAACGCAATCAACTCGTACTCGCCAGCAGGAACGTCTGTGTACGCTCCAGCGTATGTGCCCTTGCGGTTAGTTGCCTCGGTTGCAGTCACTGACGCGACCTGCGTATCGCTGCCTACAGCAAACAATTTCGCCGTGATTGTCTGCGATGGTGGGCTTCGGAATTCGATTGTTTGTGTGGCCATTACTATCCACCTTCTGGTTGATTATCTGTCTCGATTTTCTTCAGCAACTCAACGGCAGTCGTCTGGATTGCGACTGATTCTGTCAGTGATTTGTCGTGGCTGATTGCCTTCGCCCCCGTCTCAACCAACACTCGCAGATTGTTAATTTCTTCTTTGGTCAGCATTTCAAACCTTCACTGGATAGGTTGCGGTGGCGTCCAATACGATCCGTGGATAACCCATCGTTGTGTCCACGGTATATGCCACTGGTGATGACAACATTGACACTGGAACGTCAGCAGGTGCCACTTGATTTAGAAACGTGCCTAGTGCTCCATGCAACTGAAACATACGGGCAGCAGCACCGGGCTGGATTGTATCGACAGCATCGAGCAATGCCTGAGCATCGGCAATCGTGTACTTGTCGATGCCCCAGACTGATTCACGTCCTGCCGTGAATAGAGCCAGTAGTGTATCAGCCGTCTGGTTTGCTGACCGCATTAGATTGCGTGCTCGTTCGGCATATGGATCAGTTGTGTCTGTGATTGGAAATAGCATTTTAGACCTTCAGATTTAGTTGACCACCAAGAACCCAATAGACACTTCAGCGGTTGTGGCAACGATATTGACTGTGAAACTTCCAGCCCCTGGAACCACGTTAGCTATTCTTGCCGTAGTGTCGTTCGTGCGGATGACACAAAATACGATCGAGTTAACTGAGACCAGTGAGTTAGTCACGACGACTGACGTTCCTGCTGCTGCGATGTTGACTGTGCCCGTCAATTTATCGATTGTTTTGTCACCAGTCACGCCTGCTGTCGTGATTGTCGTTGGGTACGATACCAGTCCATTTGTCCCGACTGTGATCTGCGTTATGCCGTCCGTCTGAATTGCTAACGCTCTGGCAAATCCACCGGCACTACCCTTCTCCGTGCCGAAGGTCAGGACGTTGCCTATCCATGATATATTTGCACGCTCGAATGATGTGGGTGAAGTCCAAGTGTTAAAAACGCGAAAGGTTTGGGCGCTCGTTGTGCTTCTCTGCTCGAGCACATTCAACGTTCCGACCAACGTCACTTCAGCACCACTTCCACCAATTTGCATACCGTTTGCCGAATTCATTCGTACAACGCCGCCGAAGATCTTCATGGCAGTGTTGCCGCCTTGGTTGAGGTACATCTGTCCTGCAGATTGCATCTCAAGTCCATTGGCGACCGCCGATCCGCCCGTGATAAGGGTTGTTGATAGCTCGAATGCGTTGCTCCTCGCTATTCCTCCGACAACGTCTAAAGCAAACCGATCTGGCCCTGCAAACGTGTTTTTGACGCCGGTCAGCGTTAGCTTTGCCTGTCGTGCCCGACTGCGTGTTGGCCCTGTCAGACCGCTTGAAACTAATCCAGACAGCATTAGTAATCCTCCACTTGTCCAGTGATATGAATCGTGCGACCCGACGTAACGACCGCAGTGATAACGCCGACGTAAATTCTCGCGGCTGCAACCAAAATTATGACAGGCTTTCCGCTCTGATCTAGCGGTAATCCGACCAAGTATGCAGAACCGAGCACGTCGATGTTGACCGTCGTCCCACTCGTCAGCCCTGATCCGATCGGCACGTTAATTGTGCCGATTAGATACTTTGTCGTCCCGGAATCTGTTGAAAGATAAAACGATATCTGCCGAGCAGATGAATCGTCAGACGCAATCATAATGGATTTGACTTCGGAGCCTTCGGAGCCTGCTGTCATAAACAGCTTCGTATTCGTTGGAGCGGTGCCACCGTTGGCAGCAATGAACGAGTCGGCGTTAAGAATCGAGACGACTGGATTTTGAATCGTCTGCGTGATCGGAAGTGTTGTTGTTTTTGCCATTTATTTCACCATGCTGCATTAAGAATTGTTTTTGCTGATTCAGAAGATCCACTAGCCGCCGCCCACGAAGGCAAGCCACCCGTCACTGTCAACACCTGTGCCGCTGATCCGATGCCCAGCCGCGTGAACACACCGCTTGCGTTACGATAATGCAGATCGCCAGTCGCATCG
>Ga0114969_10003677_pt1 | contig 12305 bp, 7 predicted proteins | sample M_130807_MF_Meta_FD_87316 | JGI IMG/M metagenome (GOLD analysis project Ga0114969, IMG submission 87316) | Freshwater microbial communities from Lake Montjoie, Canada to study carbon cycling - M_130807_MF_MetaG | ecosystem: Environmental > Aquatic > Freshwater > Lake | place: Lake Montjoie...
TGCTGTGGGGGGCTGCTGAACCGCTGCGCCGGATGTTGCGTATTCTGCTGTAAACCTCTGCCCAACAGACCTCAGGATGCACTGCAGCCTGAGGTCCAGCGGGATAAAACTGAACTTCCTGAGGGCTGGTCTCTTTTGGCCCTTTAACACCTTATTTTCAACACTCTCTGTTCTCTGTGTACGCAACCCACCTTTTATCGTTTCTGGCGCGAAGGGAGATGGAAAATCGCTGAAAGAGGGAATGAAACACTGCCGTAACACGCATGTCACAAAGCCGGTTGCAGCGCAAAGAGGCTGCCAGATCTGCTGTTTTTCCAATGCAAAATTTTCCTTTGTAATCATCAATGCTTCTACAGACTTTGGCTATGCTTGTTAGGCTGGCGAATTCATGCCGATTAACGGTGAGTATTTGTCTGAAAAGTAGACATAAAGAGCGGTATTTCGGCTTTGAAGGATGCAAATTAATCAATAACCGACCGAAATCACGCTTTAGGTTCTGAATGAATTGCATGATAGACACAATGGCTGCTGTTAGGTGTAGCCCCTCAAGAGTCATGCTCTTAATCTAAGGAATAATGCCATGCCTGTACTTCCCGATCGTGACGTGATCAATCAGATAATTTCCGGCCACTACGCCGATCCTTTTGCCCTGCTGGGTATGCATGTTACAGAGCGCGGGTTGCAAATTTGCGCTCTATTACCGGATGCGGGTTCCGTGTGGCTGGTGGAGAGCAAAACCGGTAAACGCTTGGTTCAACTCAATTGTGATGATGCGCGCGGCTTTTTCAGTGCCATCGTACCGCGTCGTAAAACCCCTTTCCGTTATCAGTTGGAAGCCAGTTGGCGCGATCACCAGCAAATTATCGAAGACCCTTACCGTTTTGGCACTCTGTTGCAGGATATCGACAGTTGGCTGCTGGCCGAGGGCACCCATCTGCGGCCCTATGAACGACTGGGGGCTCACCCCGGCGAACTGGATAACGTAGAAGGTGTCAGCTTTGCCGTGTGGGCACCGAATGCGCAGCGCGTTTCTGTGGTTGGTGAGTTTAACTTCTGGGATGGCCGACGCCACCCAATGCGCCTGCGCAGAGAGAATGGGATTTGGGAACTGTTCCTGCCGGGCGTCAAGGCCGGGCAATTGTATAAATACGAGATTATTGACTGTTACGGCAATGTCCAACTGAAAGCCGATCCTTATGCTTTTGAAGCGCAGATGCGGCCGGATACGGCGTCGCTGATTACGCCGCTGCCAGCCGTGGTGGAAAATACCCCCGAGCGGCAGCGGGCTAATGATTTTGATCGCCCCATTTCAATTTACGAAGTGCACCTCGGATCATGGCGGCGTCATACCGACAACAATTTCTGGCTCAGTTATCAGGAACTGGCCGAACAGCTGATTCCTTACGTCAAAGAAATGGGTTTCACCCATCTTGAGCTGTTGCCGATCAACGAACATCCGTTTGACGGCAGTTGGGGGTATCAGCCGCTGGGAATGTATGCCCCGACGCGCCGTTTCGGTACTCCTGCGGAGTTCAAAGCCTTTGTGGCTGCGGCGCACGAAGCCGGGATCAACGTGATTCTTGACTGGGTGCCGGGGCATTTCCCAAGCGACGCTCACGGGTTAGCGAACTTCGACGGCACGGCGCTGTATGAGTATGCCGATCCGCGCGAAGGGTTCCATCAAGACTGGAATACTCTGATCTACAACTATGGTCGCCACGAAGTGCGTAACTTTTTGGCAGGTAACGCGTTTTATTGGTTGGAACGTTTTGGCATCGATGGGCTGCGCGTGGATGCCGTCGCTTCAATGATCTACCGCGATTACAGCCGTGCCGACGGCGAGTGGGTGCCAAACTACTACGGCGGCAATGAAAACCTGGAGGCTATCTCCTTCCTGCGCTACACCAACCAGACGTTGGGCAAAGAGCGGCCAGGGGCGGTGACGCTGGCGGAAGAGTCTACCGATTATCCCGGGGTGACGCTGCCGCCGGAAGCCAATGGTTTAGGGTTCCATTACAAATGGGATCTGGGCTGGATGCATGACACGCTGGATTACATGAAATGCGATCCGGTACACCGTAAATATCATCACAACATGATGACGTTCGGCATGCTCTACTCCCACACCGAGAACTTTGTGTTACCGATATCGCACGATGAAGTGGTGCACGGTAAACGTTCTATTCTGGACCGTATGCCGGGCGATGCGTGGCAAAAGTTCGCTAACCTGCGGGCGTACTACGGTTTCATGTGGGCACATCCGGGCAAAAAGCTGCTGTTTATGGGCTGCGAGTTTGCTCAGGGTCGGGAGTGGAATTTCGATACCAGCCTTGACTGGCACCTGCTGGAAGGGACGGATGGTTGGCACAACGGTGTACAGCGCTTGGTACGCGATCTCAACCACTGTTACCAGAACCATGCGCCGCTGTATGAGTGTGATTATCAAGCCGGTGGTTTTGAGTGGTTGGTGGTGGATGATCATGAAAACTCAGTATTTGCTTTTGCGCGTTACGACTCGCACGGCAATGAGCTGATTGCCATCAGCAACTTTACCCCGGTGCCGCGCCATCATTATCGCATCGGTGTTTCCCGCCCTGGTGAATACCGTGAAATCCTCAATACTGACTCGCACCATTATCACGGCAGTAATGCCGGTAATCAGGGGCGGGTGATTTCAGAGTCGATTGGCAGTCATGGCCGTGAGCATTCGATCAGCATCATGGTGCCGCCGTTGGCAACAGTGTATTTGTTGCGGGAGGTGCAATGATTGCACTGACACCCGGCCTCGCTGCGCCTTTAGGGGCTTATTACGACGGTAATGGCATCAACTTTACGCTGTTTTCTGCCCACGCCACGCAGGTGGAACTATGCCTGTTCGACGCTGAGCTGCGGGAAACACGTTTGCCGTTACCGGCACGCAGCGGTGACATCTGGCATGGTTATTTGCCGGGTGGCGAGCCGGGGTTGCGTTATGGTTTCCGGGTGCATGGCCCGTTCGAACCGCAGCGAGGGCTGCGGTTTAACCCCAACAAGCTGCTGCTCGACCCTGCCGCTCGCGCGGTGGAAGGGCCGGTGGCCGATCACTTGTATCTGCATGGCGGTTATGACCAGCCGGATCCGCAGGACAGCGGGCCGCTAATGCCGAAATGCATCGTGATTGACGAGCGTTACGACTGGGAAGACGATCGCCCACCGGCAACGCCGTGGCGCAAAACGGTGCTTTACGAAGCCCACGTGCGTGGCTTGACGTTGCTGCATCCAGAAATCCCGCCGGTGTTGCGCGGCAGCTTCGCCGCCCTCGGGCACCCTGTGATGATCGCCTACTTCAAGCGGCTGGGGATTACCGCGCTTGAGCTGTTGCCGGTTCAGCAGCACACCACGGAACCGCGTTTGCAGCGCCTGGGGTTGATCAACTACTGGGGCTACAACGTGCTGGCACCCTATGCGCCGGATAACCGTTATTCCAGCCTGAGAACCGAGATGACGCCGTTGCGCGAGTTTCGCGATGCGGTGAAGGCGCTGCATAAGGCGGGCATTGAAGTGATTCTCGATGTGGTGTTCAACCACAGCGCAGAATTGGATCTCGACGGGCCGACGCTGTCACTGCGCGGCATCGATAATCCGAGTTATTACTGGCTTGAACCCGATGGCGACTACGTTAACGCCACCGGCTGTGGCAACACGCTGCGGTTGGATCAGCCAGCAGGAGTGGCGTGGGTGATGGATTGCCTGCGTTTTTGGGTACGTGAGTGTCATGTTGACGGTTTCCGTTTTGATCTTGGCACCGTGTTAGGCCGTACACCGGCGTTTGACCGCGATGCACCGCTGTTTCAGGCGATGCTGGCGGACGATACGCTGGGGCGTTGCAAACTGATTGCTGAACCTTGGGACATTGGTTCCGGCGGCTATCAGGTTGGGGCGTTTCCCGGCCGTTTTGCCGAATGGAATGACCATTTCCGTGATGATATCCGCAGCTTCTGGCTGCGAGGGCATCTGTCACTCGGTCAGTTCGCCCGGCGTTTTGCTGCCTCCAGCGATGTGTTCAACCAACGTGGGCGCGCACCTTATGCCAGCATCAATATGCTGGCGGCCCACGACGGATTTACCCTGCAGGATGTAGTGAGTTTTAACCAGAAGCACAACCAGCCGAACGGCGAAGGAAACCGTGATGGCAGTGACCACAACTTTAGCTACAACCACGGTGTTGAAGGCCCAGTTGCTGACGACGCCATTGTGCAACACCGTAGGGTCAGTCAGCGGGCGCTTCTTGCCACGTTGCTGCTGGCTCAGGGAACGCCGATGTTGCTGGCCGGCGATGAACATGGACACAGCCAGCAAGGTAACAACAATGCCTATTGTCAGGATAACGAAACCACCTGGCTCAACTGGGCCAAGGCGGATGATTCCCTCACCGCATACACCGCCGCGCTGATCCGCCTGCGCCAGCAAATCCCTGCTTTGCAGCAAGATTGCTGGTGGCAAGAGGGAGACGGCAGCGTGCAGTGGCTGAATGTGCATGGGCAACCGCTCAGCGCACAGGAGTGGGAACAGGGCGATCGGCTGTTACAGATCCGCCTGTCGCAACGCTGGCTGCTGGTGATCAATGCCACGCCGCAAGACGTTGAGATGACGTTACCTGAAGGGGATTGGCAGGTTGTCGCCCCCTTTACGCAGGAAGAAGATTCTCAGGCGGAGTTACCCGCCTGGTGCCAGGCTGCGCATTCGCTTTGCGTGCTGGCAGAAAAGAAAAATTAAAAGGAGTCAGCTATGGTTAGGTTTGAGAGTAAAGACCCCCTGATGTTAGCGCGCCAATTGCCGAATAAAACCGTTGCCCTGATATTGGCTGGTGGTCGTGGCTCGCGTTTGAAAGATTTGACCTCTACCCGTGCCAAACCGGCCGTGCATTTTGGCGGTAAGTTTCGCATCATTGATTTTGCCATGTCGAACTGTCTGAATTCGGGGATCCGCCGAATGGGCGTGATTACCCAATATCATTCCCACACGCTGGTGCAACATATTCAGCGTGGCTGGTCGTTCCTCAATGAAGAGATGAATGAGTTTGTCGATCTGCTGCCTGCCCAGCAGCGCCAGAGTTCCGATCACTGGTACAAAGGCACCGCCGATGCGGTATACCAGAACCTGGATATTATCCGCCGTTACGATGCGGAATACGTGGTGATCCTGGCCGGTGACCATATTTATAAAATGGATTACTCGCGCATGCTGATCGACCACGTGGAGAAAGGGGCGCAGTGTACGGTGGCTTGTATTCCGGTGCCGATCGGCCAGGCCAGCGAGTTTGGCGTGATGAAGGTGGACGATAACGACCAGATCCTGGAGTTTCTCGAGAAGCCGGAAAATCCGCCAGCCATGCCGGGGAATCCGGAGATGGCGTTGGCCAGTATGGGGATTTACGTCTTCAATGCGAAATATCTGTTCCGGTTACTGGAAGAGGATATGGCGACGCCGGATTCCACTAACGATTTCGGCAAGGATCTGATCCCGAAAATCACCGCACAAGGTGAAGCCTGGGCGCATCCGTTCACCATGTCCTGCGTGACTTCCAGCCTGGATGCCCCGCCGTATTGGCGTGATGTCGGGACGCTGCATGCCTATTGGCGTGCTAACCTTGATCTGGCATCGGTAACGCCGGAGCTGGATATGTACGATCGCGCCTGGCCAATACGCACCTATATGGAGCCATTGCCGCCTGCCAAGTTTGTGCAGGATCGTTCCGGCAGCCACGGTATGACCATGAACTCGCTGGTTGCCGGCGGCTGTATTGTTTCCGGTTCGGTGGTTGTCCATTCGGTGCTGTTCTCGCGTGCGCGAGTGAACTCTTTCTGTACTATTGACTCTTCAGTGTTACTGCCTGATGTGAACGTTGGCCGCTATTGCCGCCTGCGTCGCTGCATCATCGACCGTGCCTGCCAAATTCCGGAAGGGATGGTGATTGGCGAAAATGCCGACGATGACAGCAGACGTTTTTATCGTTCAGAAGAAGGCATTGTGCTGGTGACGCGCGAAATGCTGTCAAAGCTGTAGGCATTTGCTGAACCCGTGGGCGCTCGCTGCGCCCTCTATCTCTGCAAAGAAGTTTTTGCCGAATTTCAGGAGTGAGAATGCAGGTTTTACACGTATGTTCTGAAATGTTCCCTCTGCTTAAAACGGGTGGTCTTGCAGACGTTGTTGGCGCATTACCGGCGGCACAAATTGCCGCAGGTGCGGACGTTCGGGTGTTGTTACCGGCTTTTCCTGATATCCGTAACGGTATTCCGGACACCGTACTGGTGGCGGAGATCGACTCTTTCGCCGGGCGGGTGGGCTTGCGGTATGGCACCTATCACGGCGTCGGGGTTTACCTGATTGACGCGCCTTGGCTGTATGACCGGCCGGGCAGCCCGTATCACGATCAATCAATGAACGCTTATCCAGATAACCATCGCCGCTTTGCGTTGCTGGGGTGGATGGCCTGTGAGTTGGCGAAAGGGCTGGATCATTACTGGCGGCCAAAGGTGGTGCATGCGCATGATTGGCATGCCGGGCTGGCCTGCGCTTATCTGGCGGCCAATGGTTATCCGGCACGCTCTATTTTCACCGTGCATAACCTGGCTTATCAGGGGTTATTCTCTGCCCATCATATGCCGGAGCTGTGGTTGCCGCCGTCGTTCCTTAATCTTTACGGTTTGGAGTTCTACGGTCAGATCTCATTCCTTAAAGCCGGGCTGTTTTATGCCGATCATATCACTACCGTCAGCCCGACCTATGCGCGTGAAATTACCCACGCGGAGTTTGGTTATGGCATGGAAGGGTTGTTGCAGGATCGTCAGCGGCAAGGCCGGTTGAGTGGCATTCTTAACGGTGTGGATGACAAGATCTGGGATCCGTCCCACGATGCACGTCTGACCGCCCGTTATGATGTCGATCGTCTGAAAGACAAGGCTAAAAACAAGGTTCATCTGCAAAAAGCCATGGGTTTACAGGTGGATGAGTCTTTGCCGCTGTTTGCCGTGGTTAGCCGCCTGACCAGCCAAAAGGGGTTGGATCTGGTGCTGGATGCCTTGCCGGCGCTGCTTGATCAAGGGGGGCAACTGGCGTTGTTGGGAGCCGGTGATGCGGTGTTGCAGCAGGCTTTTCTGGCGGCTGCGGCCGATTACCCAGAGCAGGTGGGTGTGCAGATTGGCTATCATGAGGCGTTCTCCCACCGGATTATCGGCGGGGCGGATGTGATTCTGGTGCCGAGCCGTTTCGAGCCTTGCGGCTTGACTCAGCTTTATGGTTTGAAATATGGAACGTTGCCGCTGGTGCGTCGCACTGGCGGGCTTGCGGATACGGTAGTGGACTGCGCGCTGGAGAATCTGGCCGACGGCACTGCCAGCGGATTTGTGTTTGATGATTGTGACGCCGTTGCCTTGAGTAACGCGATCCGACGCGCCTTGGTACTGTGGAGCAGGCCGAAACACTGGCGCCACGTACAACGCCATGCCATGGGTCTGGATTTTGGCTGGCAGGTCGCGGCAAAGGATTATCTGTCGCTTTATCAACGCTTGTTGTAATTACGCACTTGGGAACAAATCGTTATGACTTCACCATTTAGTTACACCTCACCCACGGTCAGTGTGGAAGCGCTGAAACATTCTATCGCCTATAAACTGATGTTTATTGTCGGTAAAGATCCGGCTATCGCCACCCAGCATGACTGGCTGAACGCCGTGCTGTTTGCAGTGCGCGACAGGATGGTGGAGCGCTGGCTGCGCTCGAACCGCGCCCAGCTTTCGCAGGACGTGCGGCAGGTCTATTACCTGTCGATGGAGTTCCTGCTCGGCCGTACATTATCAAACTCTTTATTATCTATGGGGATTTACCAGGATATTGAAGATGCATTGGATGAAATGGGCCTGAGCCTGAGCGAGTTGCTCGAAGAAGAAAACGATCCTGGCCTGGGCAATGGCGGCCTGGGGCGTTTGGCAGCCTGTTTCCTTGATTCGCTAGCCACGCTGGCGCTGCCAGGGCGGGGCTACGGTATTCGCTATGAATACGGCATGTTCAAGCAGAACATCATTAATGGCCAGCAGATGGAATCGCCAGATTACTGGCTGGAATATGGCAACCCGTGGGAGTTCCCGCGTCATAACACCCGTTATAAGGTGCGTTTTGGCGGGCGTATTCAGCAGGAAGGGGCGAAAGCACCCTGGCTGGAAACCGAAGAGATCGTGGCGATCGCTTACGATCAGGTGATCCCCGGTTTTGATACCGATGCCACCAATACGCTGCGCTTGTGGAGTGCCCAGGCCAGCAACGAAATCAACCTGGGTAAATTCAATCAGGGCGACTACTTCGCCGCAGTGGAAGATAAAAACCACTCCGAAAACGTGTCGCGCGTGCTCTATCCGGATGACTCTACCTATTCTGTCCGTGAATTACGCCTGCGGCAGGAGTATTTCCTGGTGTCGGCCACGGTGCAGGATATTCTCAGCCGCCACTGGACGATGCACAAAACCTTCGACAATCTGGCCGATAAGATCGCTATTCACCTCAATGATACTCATCCGGTATTGTCCATTCCTGAACTGATGCATTTGCTGATTGATGAGCATAAATTCAGTTGGTTGGATGCCTGGACGGTGGTGGAGAAGGTGTTCTCTTATACCAACCATACGCTGATGAGTGAAGCACTGGAGACCTGGCCGGTCGATATGTTGGGCAAGATCCTGCCGCGTCACTTGCAGCTTATTTTCGAAATCAACGACCATTTCCTCAAGCATGTGCAGGAAGTGATCCCTGGCGATAACAAGCTGTTGTCGCGTGTTTCCATTATTGATGAAACCAATGGCCGTCGGGTACGTATGGCATGGTTGGCTGTAGTGGCCAGCCATAAAGTGAACGGCGTTTCCGCACTGCACTCTGAGCTGATGGTGCAATCTCTGTTTGCCGATTTCGCCCGCGTATTCCCGGATCGTTTCTGTAATAAAACCAACGGGGTAACGCCGCGCCGCTGGCTTGGCCTGGCTAACCGGCCACTGTCGAAAGTGCTGGACGACAGCATTGGTCATCACTGGCGTACCGATCTTAGCCAGCTCAGTGAAATCAAACCCAACGTGGATTATCCGAGTTTCCTACAGGCGGTACAGGCGGCCAAGCGCCAGAACAAAGAGCGTTTGGCGAGCTACATTGCTAAGAAACTCAACGTAGTGGTTAACCCGGATGCGTTGTTCGACGTGCAGATCAAGCGTATCCATGAATATAAGCGCCAACTGCTTAACGTGCTGCATGTGATCACCCGCTATAACCGTTTGTTGCAGGATCCGGAAACCAAGAGCGTGCCACGCGTGGTGATTTTTGCCGGTAAAGCGGCTTCGGCTTATTATGCGGCCAAGCAGATCATTCGGTTGATCAACGACGTGGCGAAGGTGATCAACAACGATCCGCGTGTGCACGACGATCTGAAAGTGGTATTCATTCCGAACTACGGCGTGAGCCTGGCGCAGATGATCATTCCGGCGGCGGATCTTTCCGAGCAGATCTCGCTGGCGGGTACGGAAGCATCAGGCACCAGTAACATGAAGTTTGCCCTCAACGGCGCGTTGACCATCGGCACGCTGGACGGTGCTAACGTCGAAATGCTGGATCACGTCGGGGAGGAAAATATCTTCATCTTCGGCAATACCGCCGATCAGGTGGAAGATTTGCGCCGTACCGGCTATAACCCGCGTCAATATTATGAGCAGGATGCCGAGTTGCATCAGGCACTGACGCAGATTGCTACCGGAGCGTTCAGCCCGGAAGAGCCGCAGCGCTACAGCAACCTGTTTGATTCGCTGGTCAATCTGGGCGATCACTATCAGCTGTTGGCGGATTACCGCAGCTATGTGGATACGCAGGACAAAGTGGATGAGGTGTATCTGAATCAGGACGACTGGACGCGGCGCGCCATACTGAATATCGCCAATATGGGCTATTTCTCTTCTGACCGTACTATTCAGGAGTACGCGGATGAGATCTGGAACATTAAGCCGATAAAATTGTAATAGAAAAGGGCCGAATAACGGCCCTTTAGTGAAAGATGTTCGGAGGCTCAGCGTGCTGGGCCTCTTTTTTGCCTTGAGATTAAGAGGCCAGCGGCAGCGCTTTCAGTTTCGCGTGTTCTGCCAGCCAGGTTTTCACCCGCGCCTGCTGTGCTTCATCAAGCCACATACCCAGTTTGGTGCGGCGCCAGATAGCATCATCCAACTCAACCACCCACTCTTTTTCCACAAGATAGTTGAGTTCCGCCTCATACAGGCCGTGACCGAAGTCTTCACCCAACTCGCTCAGGCTAGAGGCATCAGCCAAGATTAGCTCGCTATGGCTGCCGTAAGTGTGGGCATAACGGCGAGCCAGCGATTCTGGCAGCCAACCGTATTGGCGGCGCAGTTTGGCGGCATAGCTGTCACGGTCGCCGCCGATGTCGCCACCGGGCAGCGCGCCGTTCTTGGTCCACGCCGGGCCAGCGCCAGGGTAGTAGTGCGCCAGTTTTTCCATCGCATGCTCGGCCAGCTTGCGGTAGGTAGTGAGTTTGCCGCCGAACACGGAAAGCAGGGGAGCCTTGCCCTGATCGTCATGCACATCCAGCGTGTAGTCACGGGTGACCGCCTGCGGTGAGTCCGATTCATCATCACACAGCGGGCGCACGCCGGAGTAGGTCCAGACGATATCGTCACGGCCCAACTGCTTCTTGAAGTGATCGTTATACACCTTCAACAGATAGTCGATTTCGTTATCGTCGATCTTCACGTCTTTCGGGTCACCGTGGTATTCCACGTCGGTGGTGCCGATGATGGAGAAGTCATCCAGCCATGGGATCACGAACACAATACGGTTGTCTTCGTTTTGCAGAATGTAAGACTGCGGCTGGTTATGCGCCTTTGGTACCACAATGTGGCTGCCTTTGATCAGGCGGATACCGTAAGGGGATTTGAGTTTCAGGCCGTCGTCGAAGAAATGCTTCACCCACGGGCCGGTGGCATTGACCAACCCTTTGGCGCGCCAGGTCAAGGTTTTGCCGCTGTCGATATCGGTGGCTTCCACCATCCACAGGCCATTTTCACGCCAGGCGCGGGTGACTTTAGTACGGGTACGCACCTCGCCGCCACGTTCAACCACTTCCTGCGCGTTCAATACCACTAGGCGTGCATCGTCTACCCAGCAGTCTGAATATTCGAAACCGCGCGTTAATTCTGGCTTCAGTACCGATTCTGGTCCAAAACGCAAACCTTTACTGCCTGGCAGACTGGTACGTTTACCTAAGTGATCATACAGGAACAGGCCGGTGCGGATCATCCAGGCTGGGCGCAAATGTGGCTGGTGTGGCAGGCGGAAACGCATTGGAAAGGCGATATGCGGTGCCAGTTTGAGCAGCACCTCACGCTCGGCCAGCGCTTCGCTCACCAGGCGGAATTCGTAATGCTCCAGGTAGCGCAGGCCACCGTGGATCAGTTTTGAGCTGGCGGAAGACGTAGCACAGGCCAAGTCTTGCGCTTCCAGTAGCAGAACGGACAGCCCGCGCCCGGCTGCATCTGCTGCGATGCCGGCACCGTTGATACCGCCACCGATCACGATCAAGTCTTTGGTTTCCACGTTAACTTCCTCCAGATGTTCGGAATAGCTCTTTAATGTTCGTTTTCGCTCATTATTGTAATCAAAAACCAACAAACAAGCCAAGAGTTAACCAAACAAAAACATTTTTGCGTGATAGAGGTAACGATTCGGTGATGATAGGGATACAAATTGAAGGGGTATTTGGTGGTGGATTTTGGGAGCCTATTAGCAGTTATTGTGAACCCAAACAGCGGGTAAACGCGAGCCGCTATAGCTAATGTGCTCTGTTTCAGAGCATCGATCCTCCGGAAACGTCGATGACCTGGCTGGTCCATTCAGGGTCTTTTTGTGCGATGTGAGGGTAAGTCTCTGGTAGTGCTGCAGAGCCAACTCGTAGAGCTTTTTCTTGCTACCGAAAGCGTTGTAGAGGCTACCTTTGCCCAGGCCACTCCGCTCACAGAGTTCCTGAGTGGAGGTTCCCTCGTAGCCATTGAGCCAAAAGACCTGCATGGCCGTTTCTATGACAGTATCCCTGTCAAAACAATTTCTTTGACCCTGCTTTAGATATGGTTACTCCATAGAATTACCGCTTTATATTAAATTTTCGGGTCGTGACGCAGATTTAGTGTTGTTGTATTCTTTGCCCTTTGGATGATTGATGGCAAAGATTGATGTGGTTTGTCCCCGTTGCTCTGAAACTCAGGGTGTTATCCGAAATGGTCATTCCA
>Ga0114969_10003682_pt1 | contig 12300 bp, 11 predicted proteins | sample M_130807_MF_Meta_FD_87316 | JGI IMG/M metagenome (GOLD analysis project Ga0114969, IMG submission 87316) | Freshwater microbial communities from Lake Montjoie, Canada to study carbon cycling - M_130807_MF_MetaG | ecosystem: Environmental > Aquatic > Freshwater > Lake | place: Lake Montjoie...
GGCGCACTTTAAATTCTTTACAATCCGGTACGTCGGCAATAAACATGTAATCACATCTAGCATCTTTTAGCGCGGTAAGTTCCACATCTATTAAATTATAAATACTTTTAATTCGGTCCCACATATCATCATACCGTTCCTCCGGTAATTTATCTAAATGTTCTGCGTTTATATTCATTTTATTCAGAACGGTTTCCAATGTGATTGGCAAATCAGTATTAGGCGTCATATTAGCATTAGGCGTTATATTAGTTTAAGAATGTATATTATTTAATTTCAATTTTATTTTTCACAATAAATATAATACTTAAATAAATTATTTTAAAAAGTATTATATATAAATGGGTAGTAAATTTAGCAAGACACAAGATGAGGCACAAGATAAGGCACAAGATAAGGCACAAGATAAGGCACAAATTGAGGCACAAAATAAGGCAGACAATGAACCATCTTTATTAGATAAAGCAAAGGCAGAAATGACAAATGTAACAAATATAATTTCTGAGAAAATAAATCCTACAACTTCAACCGCTGGTGGTGCCAAAAAGAAAGGCAAAAAAGGAAAGAAAACCAAACGTGTGCGGTTCAGTAAAAAACATAAAACATACAAGTATAAAAAAACCCAAAAGAATTAGGTCCAAAAGCATTAGCTAGGTCCAAAAGCATTTAGCTAGGTCCAAAAGCATTTAGCTAGGTCCAAAAGCATTAGGTCCAAAAGCATTTTCAGTGTCGTAAAGAAAGTTTATAGATGATGTACAACATAATACACATTAAAGAGCTATAATAGAGTTTCACATACATATCATTAGGTATAACATTGTAATCCAGCGGCATGTTAATGTGGTGTTTTTTTTTATACTCACGCACATAATCACGGTATTCTTGTGAATCACCCATCGTAGTAAATGTTTCGCGGCAGCTACTATTGGTTGCGGGATTTTTCTTATCTTTAAACCAACAAGCATTCATGGCACCAATATCATTCGTCGTAACATAAGCCGTTTGGTCACTTTTTATGTTATTAACATCTACGGTTTCCATCGTAATTGCTTGACATTCGGGATTTACACCCGACATAAACGCACCGAAAATCTGCATAGGGTTAATTTGTGATAAATTACTTAGCGTGCCCGGTATTAACCCTTTAAAACTAGAAAAATTCGTGCCGCCTAGCCCTGACGATATAAATGGAATGCTGCCATCCGGTACATTATTAATATAGATAGAGCGCGTTACATTTTGACCCGTGGCTTTGTCTTGGCATTTTGCCCCCGTTTCTAAAAAAAATTTATTGCCTAAAGGTCCTGAGGTTTTTGATGCGCGTCCGCCGCCCGCAGATAATAGTGTAACATAACCGATTAGTCCACTAATATCTTTAGTAATGGCACTAATGCTGCCATCGGAGCTCATACCCATTTCCGACGGACTATTAATTTTTTCGTAATATTTATAATCCGGCCCTATAAGTTTTTCTTCAACCCCTTTTGCATTGTCTTTCACCTGATCAAAAAAATTGGCCATTTTAATATATATATATATTAATATATTTATTCTAAACCCGTCGCAACTGGAATCGGTTCGGTAGAATTTGCTTCCCGGCCTGTCACTTCTTGTGCGTAGGTAGACATTTGCTCGCCTAACGCGGTGATGCTAGTGGTATTCGTATCGGTCTGTGTTTTTAATTCATTGACCTCTTGTTTCAATCCTGATAATTCGTCCACCTGTTCTTTTAAATAACTTATATTGGCAGCATTTAACGTGGCCAAGTATAAAGGATTATCATTTAGTCCAGGGTCTTTGTAAGTCTTACTACTATTAGCCGTAGGTTTACTTATAGGTTTGCTGATGGGATTATCCGTTGATATCTTGTCTGTTGATATGTTGTCCGTCGATATCTTGTCCGTCGATATCTTGTCCGTCGATATAGCATCAAACATATTTTCTAAACCTTCGCGCGGTCTAAACCCAAGGCGTTTGGCTAACCATTTAAAAAAACGTGGTATATTAGATAGGATGTAATAAATAAAAAGTAATATTAAAAGTATTATCAATGTGTAAACTAAAATCATAATCCTTATATATTTATGATTTTATTTTTTTTTCAAAGTGTTTTATTTTCTTATTTAACTATATAATATGTTAATGATTAAACAGCCGTATATCTCATGGAAAGGGCCCTCGACGAATAGTGCCGTGCCCAATTTTTCTCGACCCTTGGATGGTTCAGAAAAATATGCGACTGGTCCGAGTTTTGCGGCGCGCCCCATTAAGCATTGGCGGAAACAACTAAATACCGTTAATAATAGTTCGCGAGCACGGGCCGGCGTTGGAATGCCCATGGATACTCCCGGCGGTTCAGTTTATTTAGGTAATAATGCGGACAATACTGCATGTATTACTTGTACGACCAATGAAAATGGACAAGAAACCACAGGTTTAAAAGAAAATATTGTAAAAAACAATGATACGAACTTTACGACCTCGCCCGCGGATTTGTTATATGATTGTGTAAACAATAAACCCGCGTGTGTCGCGTGTAATCCCGAGAATAATATTATTCGCCCCGCCACCACCATTTTAAGTAAAAAATATTATAGTGACACCCGTGGATATTTACAAAGCCGTTGTATTCGTTATGACCAAAAACTGTCGGTCAATCCTTATCCTGGTGTAAAATATTTTAATGCACAAGGTGAGCCTTTGAATCCCACCTCGGCGATAAATGGTCCACAGGTGCGTAGCACCCAAAATTGTTTAACCAACTGTAATAAGTGTACAGGGTGCGACACGTGTGAAACTTGTAATAAAAATTGTTCGGATTGCAATAATGTGGCCGCGTGTGTGAATTGTGAAAAAAATAACGTATGTACGACCGTACCTAGTGTAACTATTTATAAACCGAATAACGCCCCTTTTGCGGTACAGGGGGCGGTATCCTCGGGTGCCCGTATTGACCGGTTGAAATACAATACCATTACGAACAACGGGGCATCGTTTTATACGGCGTGGGGGTCGGCTGGTGCGAATGCTGGTCGCTATCAAGGCACGACGAATGGACCTTATTTTTTGAAAAGCAAATATTATAAATGTGAGCCGGCGTTATATCATATAAGTGGAAATAAACGCATTTGTCCACCACAGTCGTTTAATTAGAAATACTTTCTATGTGGTAACTATTTACTTTGTTAGCTTCTAATTTCACCCAAACCCGTTCTTTCTTCGCACTCGCTAATACACCTTTAATGGTGACATTATATTCCGGAAAAGGAATATTTAATTCTATTCTCTCCCCTTGTTGAATATAAATCTGTAATTGTTGATACAATTCTTTAATACTTTGGTAAGACATCGGTGAGAGATGAAGCTCTTGTAATTTTTTAATAACAGGTTTTATTTCCGCTTGTCGCTCGGGTTTTGTTCTCTCCACCATAAATTGTATTATATATTACCAAAATTGATTTAAGTAATATTTAAACTATTATATGTAATAACGAAATGGATCTTACTATGTCGCTTGAACCTGCTCCGCTTGAACCTGCTCCGAATGAACCTGCTCCGCTTGAACCTGCTCCGCTTGAACCTGCTATGTCGCTTGACTTTGCTACCCCCAAACCTGCCCGTTTTGAAATTATCAGTAATAATGCCGAAACAACGTTGCGTCAAATGCGCAGCATCACCAATAATTTTAACAACATAGCGCCTGAATACGTCACCAGGATGTGTGCGAATGTGAACAAACGTAAGCAGACGTGGATAGGTTTTATCGAAGCGCCGGCGGACACGGCTGTATTAAAGCAAATTATTGGAAAGAATGGCATGCATTTAAAACATTTTACCGCGTCTTATGAAATGGATTTAATTTGGCACGACCGCGATGCTAATAAGTTTATTATTTGGGGACCTAGAAAAACGATTATAGATGCTTTAAAGGCCCTTAGACGACAAATTAAGCGGTTTATTTTAAAACAGGTATTATTTGACAAGTCGTTAGCCGCGGTATCCAACACAATGAGTAACTTAGATGTCGTGGATATGTCGGGTAATCATATTCGGCGGCGTCAAAATAGCATGGATTTAGACGAGGAACTGCCTGGATATAAGCGTGTACGCATGTAAAAGCAACGCAGCGCATTTAAAAGACTATATTATCATTAATCCATTTTTTTATTGCGTTATATTTTGGTTCCATAATCGCATTTAGTCCCGCGATGTAGGTTTCATAATTTTCCGGGTGTTTATCAACTAACAATAAAGTATGATATAGTATATTTAGTTCGTGCTGAGAATAAACGTCTCGGATTTGAATAAACACCTCGTCGATATTTTTTTTGGCGCTATCTACATCGGTATTATCACAAAATACTTCAGGTTTCTCCAACATGGACCTGTACATTTGTAATGTATGTAATAAGGCGGGCTGTTCGGCATTTGAATAGGTTTGTAACAAATTATCAATACCAAGCTTACTCAAGTTGATTAATAAATCATATAGACTACGAAAATCATCATTTTCCTCACGGAGGTAGGCGTAAAAACGATGAAACCGCATAATTGCATTAAACAGAAAAAACACATCATCCCGTTTATCGTGATTATAGGTGCGTAATAAGCCTTGTGTCCACGTGATGGTTTGAATAAAAATTAAATTATTATTTATCGATAATTTACTGCCTTTTGGATAAAACGCGAGAAAGGCTAGTTGCGTCATGGCTTGCAGCGGCTCTAAAATAATATCAAAACGCTCTTTTTTATAGTCTTTTTTAAACATATTATAAATACTTAATAGTTTATCCATTATTAAGTATATAATTTATTATATTTATATATATATAATGTATAAATATAATAAAGTACGCAAATCACGCACATCGCGCAAATATGGTGGCAATCCACCCACTCCACCTCCACTTCCACCTACGCCATTCACAAAAGCAAATGAACATACTTTAGAAGTTAATAAGAAATTTTTAGAGAGATTGGCGACAGTTGAAGAGGGCATGCAGAAAGAAGATAAATTAATCCAGGAAGATGAACAAACAATGAGCAAACGTAGAACACACGGCGTTAAAAAATTTAGGCCAAAAAGTGGGACATTTAAAAGACTATTAAAATCGCGAGGTGGCAAGAAACATCGAAAAACAAGAAAATCTAGAAGATAAATACAGTCTGTAAATATATATTTAATATTCTTGTTGTTCTTTAATTATAAGCGGTATAATCGTCTCAAACAAATAATCCATATCTTTACATATAAAATATTCGCGCTGTTCATGTTCCGATTGTTTATGTTGAAACAGAATAATTTTTTCATTGCCGTCGCTTGAACGCAAGTTTTCTTCTAATATTTGACCTATTCTCTGTTCAAACCCTTTATAATTTTTTAAAGGTGTAGTATAATGTATTGGTTTACAATATTTTTCTCTCATATCAAGGTCGCAAAATTTACTCACATTGTCGATTGATTCATTGCGATGGTCGTTCATTCTAGATTCCATTTTACTTAAGCTAGTGACATAGCCGTATTTATATAATTGTTCGCCCAAATGAACCAAGTAATTTTGCCCATATTCTTGTTTACCCTTTTTGGGTTTAGGTTTTATGACGTCAGGGGTGGCGTCCGGTAAATCATAACTATTCATTTTGGCAAATTTTATCAGTTCCAACACTATTTTTTTGGCTTTACCTTTATCTTTGAAGCAGGTTTTGGCTTTAATCTTATCTGTTATAATTAACCGCTCAAGCACGTTATCATTACACGTGGGTTCAATAACTAATCTGAAACAACTATTTCCCAACTCCGAACCGACATTTTTACTCAAAGGTAGGATATCCGGTATTGGTAAATAGTTTGTCTGTTTACCATTTAATTTTATATACACGCCATAGAAATCTTCCTGCGTATATTTCCTTTCAGGACTGACGGCGTTCAGCTGTTTTAATTGCTCCTTTAAATAACATTCGTCGATTTTATATAATATTACCGTGCCTAATTTTTTAAGCGTGTCATTAAATGGTATTTCCTCGCCTTTTGAATTAATATATTTATCATTATATTTAAGGACACCATCGCCAATATCACTTAAATATAATTCGATTGTTTTTTCCGTGTTTGGCTCTTTATGGTCTAGCCCCATCAAATCAATGTTTGGTAGAACAGTAAATTCTGTTTCATTCAAAATTTCATTTTTAAAATATACAGGGATGTTATAATTTTTCATTTGAATTAATGTTTTAAGATAGTTCCAAAAATGAATATCTGTGTATTCTTTGCGCGGATTCGTTAAAGAAATACGCATTACATAATCAACCGGAATATCCGCTTCTTTCATTTCCGTTCGATAATCATTAAACCATGCGCCATCTTCTTCTAAGTTTAAACAATCTGTTGGCCATTTAATACATTCTCGGTCAACTTTGATTTGAAATTCGCCCTCCGTAATTGTATTATTACAAGACAGCGCATAGATTTCATTTGGCTTTGTTTCCGCTCTAATAAATTCATCGTTATTTATAACTGATACTAATATGATTCTGTCGGATGCGTGTCCATATATAAGTCTTAAATTTCCGCCGCCCTGGTGACCGTTTTCTTTTGATTTTCCGGATACTGACCACTGCAGAATTTTCGTCATGGTTTTTCCATCCTTTGGACCAAATTCCATTGCTAGATAGAGTTGAAATTCACCCTTTTTATTTGCCCGCAAATGAATGACCGCATATTTGGCATTTGAATATGAATATTCGTCCAAAAATTCATATAATAATTCTTGTGTATCATGGTCCAGTGATTCTTTTATGCATTTTTTGTATGCTTCTTTAATAGGCATACTGTATTTACCTTCGTGATTCGGTTGCGATGCCATTCTATTTGTATATTTGTATATTTGTACGTTATTACCTGAATATTGGTTTCAATTTAATATAATAATTATCCATTAATAATTATTATTTTATGTCGTTAGCCTACGTTATCTTTTATTCGCTAAAAAAATATTATTCACCTGTACAACGGCATTATATTCCATTTTAAATTGTTGACACCAATTAATACATTTTTGAATATTATGTTTTTTAATGAGCTCGAGTTTATCATTTTTACTATTATCTATTAAATTTAAAGTCATGCTGATGTTTTCCAATTGTTGTTGTCCAAAAATAGCGTTATATTCTTCGACTTTATTTAAAAAATAATGGGGTAAATCAAATGGAAACAAATAAGCTAGATTGCGTATGCGCCCCCGTTCTTTATCACATTCAATCGCTATAATGGCCTTGTATAACGGATTTATTAATTCTTGGCGGCGCTTATCATCTAAATGAAAATTTTTACAGACAATATATTTTTCTGAATTTGCGTAGCGACTTGTATGCGGTTTTACAAACTGTACCGTTTCGTATATATTGGCCAATAAAAACAACAAATCTAAAGAACTTTTGGTAAAGGTATCAAACATTTTAATAATAAAAGTACCCCCGATTTTTTGTGTCGCTATCGCAAAACTAATTTGGCACAGAATAAGGGCAGCGCTCACCATTTCTTGGGACAAATAATGAACGGAAAAATCAAACCCGCCGTCGCCCGTAATTAAATCAAAATGATTTCTATAATTTTTATAGCAATGAATTAAATTACGACTATTCATCAAATCGCCGGTGCCAGTATGTCCTTTTTCGATAATAACATTGGGATGGTCGTCTAAAAACTTTTTACTTTTTCGCCACCCTGGTATATTTGGATTATTGTCTTCGAGCAACGTCATTCCATAATACGTATCCTTGGGATTTTTTCTTAAATAAACCAAGGCTTCAATAAAACCACCTGGCCCTTCCGCCAAATGAAAACTTTTACAAGCCTCCGCGGGCAGTTCTTCTAAAATATTCAAGGCATGGGACATTTCAATCATTTTAAAAAAGGAACGCGACAAGGGTTTATAAGTACAAATCGACTGTCGTGTATTAGGAATAATCGTATGAATAAATTCATAAGGATTGGTATATTTTTTATATTTATCCCACGCATACTCGTGTTTATCGATATAAGATTTTAAACTGCTTAAATATTTATGTAAGGTTTTGTTAATAAGAATACTTTCGTTATACTTGTCTTGTGACATTTGTCCGTAGTGTGGTACATGTTGTGGCCCGTATTGTGTGTCATCAAAAAAAACCGGTACGACTTGTTTATGTAACTCTTGTAAATACGACATTTTGGGAAAAAAATATGCTGACATGATGATGTTGCAGAGCTATTTATTAATATAAAAGTGTGTTTATATCGTTATATTTAATCCTTATAATATGATTTATAAACTTTCTACTAATTTAATGGTTGTTTTAAGTTTGCCTTTCACTTTAAACACTTGGGCGGGCACCGGCACATTTTGTACTTGTAATACATCCTCTTGGGCCCGTTTCGTTTCATCCGCGGCCAATTGCGCTTCCGCCAGGGTCGTATTCGTCAAGCCTAAAAACACATTTTCGGTATCCACTTTTCGGACTTTCTTATATATGAAATACCGGTTCAAAAAGGAAATTTGTCTTTCCCCCGCGGTCATATTCGGTGCTTCTTTATAATCCGCCGCTAATTTAGCATTTCTTTTAATATCGCCGTTCATTCGCGTAAATAAATCCGGAAATAAACCCGTGCTTTCGCTAATCGTCGCCCCTTTTAATTCTTCTTTCGATAATAAGACAAAACCATAATTTTCTAGCAGTTGCGTTAAATAATCATAATTTACTAAATATTCGCGAAAGACTTTATTGATGGATTCTTGATAGACGTCAATACCATATCCGAGACAACTAACATCGTCGATAAACTCACTGCGCTTATACCTTTTGGTAACCTCCCATATTTTACTTGAATCGTCCTTAGTACCATCACTCATAATAGTGACCGCTTCATCAGTTTTCACGTGTTTTAGCATATTAAATAAGATTTTCCCATCATAACTGGTGCCGATAAAATAGCCGCCCACTTTGGTTACTTCCGAGACATTTCTCAAGAAATTATTTAATGTCTCGTTGTTTTCAAACATATAATGAATGGCAAATTGGATAGAACAAATGTCAAAACCGTCTTTGGCAATTCCGTATTCTTTATAAACGCCTTTGCCTAAAACCGTGGCGTCTTTGGGGCCTTCACCAAACACCGCTTTGGTAATTTGCTTATCTTTTTCGGAATAAAGGGCATTACCACTCCGTATATTTACACTAGAGTTGCCGTGAACAAACAAGGCGTCGGGTATATTTTTAAAATCCTTTTTAGAATTAAGATAGCGCGCACAGGCACCGTCGAACCGATTATGGATGTTATCCCGCGATATATCAATGCCGAACACAAACCGCAATTTGGCATTAATCCATTTCGGAAAATCGCCGCCCTTACCGACCGCCAAATCGATTAATGTATCGCCGCGTTTAGCCACACTCATTAATAAGGATTTTTTCACAAAACGATTATGAAAATCCCGCAAAGCACGTGTATTCGTTTTGGTTGAGGTGCGATTATAATAGACGTCGTCGTCCCCCATTATTTCGGTTGGAATATTGAGCCCCGTTGTAATCATTTCTTCCGTAATTGGATTATGAATAGTGTGCCAGTTGCTATTTGCGACGTGATAGGCATTACCAAAGTTTTTAATACCCGCCCGTAATTCGGCGGTTTTATCATAGCGCACTCTGAGCGGTTTCCAGCGCCAATTGGCTTCCTTTGTTTTGTCATAACTACATTCTATAATCATATTATCTTCGATTTCTTCTTTGGCTTCGGTCAGCATGACTTTTTCGTCATTTCGGTTGTTTTCTAATACAATATTTGTAATGCCCGCCTGCGGGTCGGAGGGTTGCGTGGGATAGAATTGTAACGGTTTATAATTATCTTCGTCATCTAAATCACCGGCGAATTCGGGTAATTTATCTTCAATCACGTTTTGACAAGGATTTAAATAACCGTGTTTGCCTTCTTCAAACCCTACCCGCAGAATCACAGTTTTATATTGCGTTAATTGTGCGGCCTGTTTTAAATCCATTCCCGCTTCAAATATATTACCAATATAATCACTCCCATTTTCTTGTTTCTTTATACTTATTAGGAAATCTATAGTATTTTGTTCTACTGGCTTCCATTTAAAAGAGTAATTCCAAGTGGATTTTAAGGGTTTTACTACTTCGCCGACTTTATTCGCCCCGACCCCTAAATTTGCCGGTGTGAAAATTAATCCATCCGTGTTATATTCAAATAATCCATCGGACAATTTTTGTAAAATCAAGTCACAACCTTGAAATATGGTTTGTTTGTCGTCCGTAGAATAAAATGTCTTGACTTCGATGCGTAGGGGCGACGGGGTTGCTTGCATTTGACTTTTCACGACTGATTCGGGCGACAATTTTTTAATTACATTTACTAATAAGGGTAAACGAAAATTTGTCAAGATATCGAGCTTTGATAAATTACTGCTTTGTTCATCGGCTGCTGCGCTTGTGCCTGTGCCTGTTGCACTTGCGCTTGTGCCTGCTGCGCTTGTGCCTGCTCCGCTTGTAGGAATAAACGGCTTCATCCGCACATTCTCTCCTCTTATATAATAAATATCAAAGGCCGTATAGAGATTAATAAATTGCCGTTCTTTATTATAGAGAATATGCTCACCATCTATTAACGTATTAAATAAATCTTTATTACGGGTGACAGCACCAGTAAATTGTATGGACATATTCGTATTAATCAAATAAATTTTACCCGTGTCAGGGGCCACATATAATAATTTTCGGTCCCCATCGGCTTTATCCGTGACCGTATAATTCACCCGAATATTCGGCACCAAGGAGTCGCTATTGACAGGCATTACATTTTCCAGTTGTAACGTATAAGAAGATGGACCCACAAAATTCTTCGGCAACACGCGGAGTTTTTGGGCTTCCTGTTCTTTCTCTTTTAACGTGAGTTTCTTTTTCTCCTTGTCTTGCCGGTGCCATAACAAGTCCATATATTCATACATTACCATTCGTTGTTCGCTATAGGCGACCGGGAAACTGGTTTCTTGTAGCCCCGATAACACATATTTCACAATCTGATTCAAGGCTTTTTGTAATAATTCAGGCGTGCTAAAACGAGTGCCAATCCCCACCATTCGATTACTACATTCAAGCTCAATCTCATATCTTTCTGAACTGTTTAACACACCGGAATCTTGAAAAGTATATTCCGGTATGTAATTATTCCCCTGTTTCTTGGACTCTTTTACAATACTTACATCCACAATAAAAGGAAAGTCGCGATGCATTAAACTATACCGATTTAAATACCTAAACGTTTTCTTTGTGTCATTCCATTTTTCTACGGTATCTTTCACTAAAATCGCGCCCGTATTTAAAGACTTTTCCGTACTAAGGGTTAGGCGAAAATTATAATCGTCCACGTTCACTGGGTAGAAGGATTGTTGCTGTTGCTGTTTCTGCAGTTTAAAACTTTCTTTTTGTAAAAAATTAAGCCCGTTTTCAGTTATACCGTCCAACCGGTTCGTTTTACAATACGTTTGGATATGGTGGAGACCATTGATTTCAGTACGCAAATTGGACAACCGTACGGTGCCTGTGCTTATGTCGGTATATTCATTTTGAATACGCAATAGATATTTATTAGCACCAACGGGCGTGAAACCGTGCGATAATAAACGCTGTATAACATTGCCATACTCAATACGTCCGATTGGTTTAATGCCGCGTGTGCCGAATTTCGCTTCTAATTCTAGTTCCGTATTGGCATTAACTTTGAATAGATTATCTAAATATGTTTTAAGCATGCCATTTATAGCTGACATTGTTGATTGTATAATATTAAGGTATAAAATATATCTATTAGGTTTTTTCAATTTTAACTATAAATTGTATTTTAATTATAGTTAAAACGTATACACATAGGTCTTCGTTAAGCAGGTGTTTGTTTTTTATTCACGTGTTATGCTTTACGTAAACGTCTATGTTTCTTTTTTTTTCCACCCGAAATGCTACAACCTGTTGGGTTTAATCTACAATCGGGTTCACTCGGCGCAGCAGGCTCCAGCAGAGCAGACGCAGGCTCCAGCTGAGCAGACGCAGGCTCCAGCAGAGCAGACGCAGGCTCCAGCTGAGCAGACGCAGGCTCCAGCAGAGCAGACGCAGGCTCCAGCTCAGGTTCATAACTAGGGTCAATTACAATGGTGGGTAAAAGGGTTAACATTTGTCTTTGTAATGCTATATCAATCCTACAATACGACACATCAAGTCTTTGTAAAGTGCGATTGCGCGTTAAAACATCCGCCA
>Ga0114969_10003684_pt1 | contig 12299 bp, 7 predicted proteins | sample M_130807_MF_Meta_FD_87316 | JGI IMG/M metagenome (GOLD analysis project Ga0114969, IMG submission 87316) | Freshwater microbial communities from Lake Montjoie, Canada to study carbon cycling - M_130807_MF_MetaG | ecosystem: Environmental > Aquatic > Freshwater > Lake | place: Lake Montjoie...
AAGTATATTTACAATAGGAAGAAGACCAGACATATTTACGAGAATTCATACATAGTACACGCTATGTAATAACCAAATTTTTACTAATTTGAATATTTTTTTTGCTGTTAAATCGGTATTTTAAATGTGCAAAGGTGTAAAAAGAGATTTAAAGAAACTACTAAATAACCCTTATATGTCTTATTCTGTTAAAGTTGATTTAGCTGCATTTAAATATATTCCAGTCGAATATAAAGAACAATGTTATAAATCTATGGTTAATGATATTTATTATTTTTATAATAATATTAAACCTAATAATAATCAAATTGTAATATTTATTGATGGAAATAATTTAAATTTATCTCGCGATAATTTAATGATAATGAAATGATAATGAAATGATAATGAAATGATAATGAAATGATAATGAAATGATAATGAAATGATAATGAAATGATAATATATAAAGGTTATTAATATAAATAAGATGAAATATAATGATTATTGACGATTATTTAAATTATCTAGATGTGTATCGCAATAAATATGGAGAAAATACTATAGTATTAATGCAAGTGGGTTCTTTTTTTGAATTATATGATATTGATATAAATTCAAAATATTTATATAAAATTGCTGATATTTGTAATATTCAAATCTCTAAGAAAAATAAATCAGTTTTAGATGTTTCACGTAGTAATCCAATAATGGCAGGATTTCCATTATATGTTCTTAATAAATATATTCAATTAATTATTCAAAATAATTATACAGTTGTCTTAATAGAACAGGTGACAGAACCTCCAGAACCCCAAAGAAAAATCACTGAAATTATTAGTCCTTCTACAAATATTAATATCAATTCTCAAAAAAGTAATTATATTATGGTTCTTTATTATGAAGAAATTAATAATCTTCTTATTACTGGTATTACGGGTGTTGATTTAACAACTGGACGTTCTTTCATTTATGAAAATGGAAGTTCAAAATCTGACCCTCAATATACATTAGATGAATCATATAGATTAATAACAACTTATAATCCTTGTGAAATTCTTATTCTGTCTGATGATGATGTTAAAGAAGAAACTAAAAAGAAAATTCTTAATATCATTAATAGTAATACGAATTCAGCGCTTATTCATAAGAAATGGAATAATTATGAATTAAATTCTCATATGAAGAAGATTGACTATCAAAATAAAATCTTGGAAAAATCATTTATCAATAAAACTATGCTTTCTATTATTGAATATCTCAATTTAGAAAAATATTCATTGGGTCGTTTAAGTTTCTGTTGTCTCCTTCAATTTGCGTATGAACATAATAATGATATTATTAAAGAACTTAAAATACCTGATTTATTAGATAATAGCAAAAACCTATCAATTGAATATAATAGTGCTTTACAATTAAATATCATTTCAACTAATTCTAATGAAAAACCATTAATTGACATCTTAAATCGTTGTAATACTGCGTTTGGTTCCCGTATTTTTAAAGAAAGATTTCTTAATCCTATTAATAATAAAAAAGAATTAATTGATAGATATAATAATATTGAAAAATATTTAGATAAATATAAAGAAATTAATAAATTTTTAGTTGGTATTATTGACTTAGAAAGAACTAAACGAAAAATGATTTTAAAAAAAATTAATCCATGTGAATGGGGTAGTTTTGCTTCTTCCTTAGAAAATGCAATTGAAGTATTTAAAATTACAGTTCCTGATATTATTATAAATGTTAAAAATATTATTGATAATTATTCAATTCTTAATTTAGATGAATGTTCTAAATATAATGTTAATGACATAAAAACAAATATCTTTAATTATGGTATTTATAAGGACTTAGATGATTTAAATGAAGATTATAAAAATGCCTATAATAAAATAGTTAGTATCTCATCTTCTATAAGTAATTTAGGAGATACATTATCTAAAATTGATTATAATGAAAGTGAAGGTTATTATATTACTATCACTAAAAAAAGATTTGAAACTGCATATAAAATTGATAAGAAATTTATGGATAAATTTGAAAAGAAATTATTAAATACTAACAATACCTATAAATTAACATCTAATGATATTAAAACGGCTTCTAATACTATAAGAAAAACTCAAAATGATATTAATTCAATCGTTTCAAATAAATATTTTGAATTTATTTTAAACTTCTATAATAAATCTTCAAATGACTTAGATATAGTCATTAAAAATTTAATTGATATTGATATTACAGCTTGTAATGCTAAAAATGCCGTTGAATATCGTTATTATAAACCTTCAATTGACCTAACCACCGATAATTCTTATTTAAGTGCGGAAAATTTAAGACATCCTATTATTGAAAGAATTTCAACTGATACTGAATATATAGGTAATGATATTAATCTAAATCAAAATGGAATATTATTATACGGTATTAATGCTTCCGGTAAAAGTTCATTTATGAAAGCTGTAGGACTAGCGATAATTATGGCACAATCTGGGATGTATGTTCCAGCAATTAATTTCAAATTTAACCCTTATAATCATATTATGACTAGAATATGCGGTAATGATAATATTTATAAAGGAATGAGTAGTTTTGTAGTAGAAATGACGGAATTAAGAAATATTATTCAAAGGGCAGATAAGAATAGTTTAATAATAGGTGATGAAATATGTTCTGGAACTGAAGCTATTTCTGCTGTTTGTATTGTTAGTGCTGCAATTAATGAATTAATAGAGAAAAAGACATCATTCATTTTCACAAGTCATTTACACGAATTACCATCAATATCATTAATAAAAGATAGACCTGAATTAAGTATTTATCATATGCATATAGAAATTAGAGATGATAATACAATTATTTATGAAAGAAAATTGAAAGAAGGTCAAGGGTCTAATATTTATGGTATTGAAGTATGTAAATCATTGGATATGCCTATTATTTTTATGAATAACGCAGAGAAAATAAGAAAGGAATTATTAGGTATTAATGAAAAATTATTAGAAACAAAAAAATCTAATTATAATTCTTTATTATTTATGGATGTATGTCAAATATGTAATAAAAATAAGAGTGAAGAAACACATCATATTAATTATCAATCATTCAGTGATGATAAAGGATATTTTGAGAATTTCCATAAAAACTCTAAACATAATCTCGTAAATATTTGTAAAGAATGTCATGACAAAGAACATTCTGGAATTATTAATATTGAAGGTTATAAACAATCAACGGAAGGAATTATATTAGAGGTTAAATTTAATACCACAGAGGATGAGAAATTGATGACATATATCAAAAAAGGTAGAAATAATTGGTATAGTAGAAAAGCTAAAAATCATAAATTTAAAATTACAGATGAAAATGAAATAGTATCATTAATAAATAAATATACTAAAAATAGAAATTGTAAAGAAATACCAGAATATTTATATTCATATTTGTATGACCCGTCTATTATCTAAAAAAAAATTTGATTTTTTTTATTATAAGTTTATAAACAATATTCATAAAGAAGGATGTTTATAAATGTATATATGATTGAACCAGCGACTGTTTCATTAGCTGTATATTTAATATCTAAAACAAATAGGATTAGTCCATATGTATTAAGGAGACGTCCATTTCATTATAAGAGGAAGTTATGTAAATGGGTTTCTAAAAATAAACATACAATAATAGATGTTGGACTGGATGAAATGGCAGATTTAGTATTTGATATTTCTAATTATATTCATATGCCATCACCTACAATACCTATAATTATTTATTGGTTAGTAATATTAATTTTTATGTTCCTATAAAATAGTAGAATAAGTATTATGAGTAGTAGTAATACTAAAAAAATAAATGATGAACTTCAAGAAAGAGAACAGGCTTGTAATAATAGTATTATATACGAATATGAACGACCTTCTAAAGATCCATTTGATTATGAAAATTATGATTCATTCAAAGAAGAAAATCCTTTTGACCAGAAAAAGAATTGTAAAGTTTTAATTCCTGATAATGAAGAAGACATTAAAACAGATAAATATAATAGATATTATAAAGATATTTATACAAATACAAGATGTAAAACTGCAAATGGTTTTTGGGTTGGTTCAACAGTTAATAGAAATAATAATTATGAAAAAGGTAATTGTTGGAAAGAAGAAGAAGACGCACAATGCGGTGCTTTATTAAATAATTATAAATTAATACGTAAGAAAGATTATCAAGATGAAAACGTTTCAAGAGATGAAATAAAATCTGCTAGAAGTAAATGTGAAGTTAATCCTAAATGCTATTTTAAAAGAATTAGTGAATTTAAGAGAGATTGTGTTTCGCGCAAAAGACTTTCATTTAGTAAAAGTGATAGTGATAGTAATAGTAATAAAAGAAGTAAATCATCCAGTAAAATGAGTAGTGAAAAGTTATTTATTGATATGAATAATATTGAAAAATCATTAGAAGAATTTTATTCTAGTAAAAATAAACCTCAAACATCTGAATTAATTGGAAATGGTAATAGATGTGTAGATAATTATATTAATTCTAAATCATCATCAAAAAGTAAAATTAGTATTAAAGAAGAGGAGAAAATAGCAAATATTGATATTATAGATGAAAATTTAGAATCTAAAATGGATTATTTAAACGATGTTATTAGATTGGAACATATGTATGAAAATTTATCAATAAAAGAATTTTCAGATAAATATTATAAATATTTTAAAGAATATACCCAATTTTTATTATTAAATTTAGATCCAAATTATCAAGATAATGTAGATACAATTTTCTTATATTTAGATGAACCTACTTCTAAATCTTATAATAATTTTCTATATGAATATAATAAATATATTTCAATCTTAAAAATTTTTGCTAATAATCCTAAAAAACCTTTAGCAAAAGAATATAAAAAATATAATTTTAATTATATATCTTCCTTATATCATAAATATTTTTCAAATTTTTTTGATAGTTATGATGAAAATGATGAGAAAATAGTAAATAATTATAAAATAATGCATAAACTTTTTATTAGATTTTTGATTCAAGAATTTGATCCAAATGATAGTAATAATAATAAATGGTTTTTATTATATATTAATAATAAAGATTTATTTAAAGAATTTAAGAAAACTTATAATGAAGGTATTGTTAATTATTATGAATATTTTTCATATCATTTTAATTTAGAATATGATACTTATATAGAAACTATAAAAAAAAATTATTATTTATATTGTAGATATATTATTGCAAAGACCGATCCATTAGATGAAGATAATCATCTAAATTTAATTTATTTCATTAATAATAGAGATCCAGAATTATTTCAACAATTTTTAGAAGCATATAAAGAATTTAATGGTAAAGATGCAGACCCATTTGAATATTATACATTATATAATACTTATTTTACAAATTATTATCAATATGCAATAAATATAGATTTTATATATTATATTAAAAATAAAATCTATCATTTAGATCCTAATATAAAAAGCGAATATGAAGAATTAGAGAAATATATATCTAACCCTTCTTTAATCAAAGAGTATAAAATTAATTATAATTTAATTGCTACTAATGTTAATTATGACAATGATTTATTAAAATTACATAAAAAATATTTTCCAGATTATTTTCAAGATATTAATAAAAAATATAATTTATCTTCTTCTTCTTCTTTTCTCAGTTCCTCAGCAACTCCAGTAATTTCAGAACCATCAACTGCTTCCTCTTCATTACCTCCTAAACCTCCAAAACTTCCAACTGTTCCTCAATCTATAATTAATAATATTTGTAAAGTCATACATCATAAGAAAATTGATAAAAGAGGTATGTTAATTTGGCATTCTACAGGAAGTGGTAAAACTTGTACTGCTACTTCTATTATGGAAGGATTTTGGGGAACTAATATGGATATTATTTATTGTAGCACAATACCTGCCTTAACAAGTAATCCTGCAACTACTTTCTATAAATGTGCATCAGACTTATTTCCAAGATTTGCAGGTAAAACAATACAACAAATGGAAAAAGAATTTAATAATGTAAGATTTTTAACATTTGCTAAATTAGCTAATAGAATTAAAAATAATACAATTAATTTAAATAATTGTATTATTATAATTGATGAAGTTCATAATTTATTTAGACCAATACCTACACAAAAATCGCAACACGAATATTTAGAAAAATTATTATTAGATGAAAAGAAATATCCCAAATTGAAAGTTTTCATTTTAACAGCTACATTAGGTGATAATCCTAATGAAATTATTAAATTATTAAATATTGTCAAAAATAATAGTGTTCCTAAAATTACATATGATGATATTTCTAATACTGATGTATTTAAGGAAAAAATAAGAGGTCTTATATCTTATTTTGATATGTCAAGTGATAGAAGTAAATTTCCATTAGTTATAGAGAATGAACCAAAATATATAAATATGTCAATAACACAATTTGAAGAATATATTCAAAAATATAAAGCAGTTAAAGAAAGTCATAAGAATTATGATAAATTGGCAGCTGAAAATTCTTTACATAAATATTGGATGGCAGCACGTAAATATTCTAATATGCTTTATAATTTTGAAAAAAATACTACATTAGATATTTTCAGTCCAAAATTACAAGAATTACTTAATAGTCTTTTAAATTTTCCCAATGAAAAGCAATATGTATATTCCGCATTTTATGAAAATAAAGGTTATGGAGGTCAAGGTATATTAGCAGTCGCTTTTGAATTAAAAAAGAGAGGATATGAACAATTAACACCCGCAGAAGCTAAGAAAATTTATGATAATCCTACTGATAGTGATAAAAAACCTAGATTTATTTTAGCTATTACTACACAATTACCAAAGGATGATAAAGGGAAAGGATTGAGCGAAATGACTAAATTATATAATGCTGAATGTAATAAAAATGGTGAATATGTTAGTATAATTTTAGCATCACAAAGTTTTAATGAAGGACTAGATTTAAAAGCGGTGCGTCATATTCATATTTTTGAACCTTTAATAACTTGGGCTAGTGATAAACAAACAATTGGACGCGCAGCCCGCAATTGTTCTCATAGTGATTTAAGATTAAAAGAATGGACTGTTAATATTCATAGATATATAAGTAATTTTCCAGAAGAAATAACACAAGACCAAGGAAAATTACAAGAATTAAAAGATTTATATAAACAAAAATCTTCTCAATTAGACCAATATGCGGTTGATTTAAAAGAACAACAAGAAAAATTTAAAAATGGTAAAGCTAAAATGGCTAAACTTATTAAAGATAAGAAAAAGACTAAAGATGAAATTAAAGCAGATGGTGATTTATTACAAGAAGAATTAAATAAATATTCTTCAAATGTTACAGAAATTAAAAAAATAATTAATCGTATTAAAGATGAAATTAAAGAAATTAAAAAAGAATTGAAGAATTTTAATGATAATGAAGAAGAAGAAGTAGTTAAAGGAAAGGGTAAAGGAAAAGGCAAAAATAAAGGGGTTAAATTAGACGCTAAAGGAATTGAAAATATTGATAAAATTATATATAGCCAGGCAAGAGATAAGATGAAACAAATATTAGAATTATATCAAGCTATGAAAGAATCGGCGGTTGATTGTCTAATATTAAATAAATTTCATAATATTAATCTTAAGGGTAGTGATATAATTAATTGCACTAATTATTAATTATTTCTTATAAGGTGGTATTGGATATATAGGATTATTTATATCATAATTAGTAGAATTATTAATATTATTATTACAATTATTTAAAAAAATAATTTTTTCAAGTTCATCAAATCTATTTTTTAATGGAATAAAATGCATCTTACAATAAGAAATAATTTCTTTATTTTTTTGATTAGGCATTACTCCATATGAATAAATTAGAGGAAATGATGAATAACTGTCAGCTATTTTATGATTGAAATAAATAGGATATTGGGTTATATTACTATTTCCATAATAACTAAATAATCTTTTTATTTTTTCATTTTCCATTAATTCAGTTAATGGTTTTAACAAATATCTATTTTTTTCAATAAATCTAATGTTATTTTTATCATTAAAATAACTACTAATTTTTTCAATTGCTATTTTAGAAATAAATGGAATTAATATAAATAATTTATCATATTTATCTATATTTATATTATCTTCTATATATGACGTTATTTGAGAACCTGAATAACTTGCGTCATCAGCAATAATGATAGGTACATTAGGATTAAAATTATTTAAATCATCGCTAATAGTTATTACATATTTTTCAGTTTTGCTAAGAAATTCAACTAATTTAATAATTACCCAATAATTAGATTTATTGAAACTATTTTCTGGAATATAGAATTGAAGAGCTGTTATTTTATTTATATCATAATAATCTAACATTTCCTCTAAAGACCGCAATAAATAATCATCAAAACTATCATTAGATATATATTGCGTAATATTTAGGAATTCTTCAGCTATATCTTTAATACTATTATCGCATTTAGCTAACCATTCATTTTTAAAATTCTCATTTAAATTATAATTCATTTATATTAATTTTTAAAATATTACTTTTATATAATGATTATATACGATTGTATTATTATAGGTGCAGGTCCAGCTGGTTTAACTTTTGCTACATTAGCTGATAAAAATCAAAAGATTTTGATAATTGAAAAAGATGAAGTTATTGGGGGATGTCATAAGGTAAATAGAATGAAATATGAGAATGAATATTATTTTTGCGAACATGGTCCAAGAGTATATATTAATAATTATGTAAATTTCAAAATGATTTTAAATAAAATGGGATTGAAGTTTAGCGACCTATTTGTAAGAAACAAAAAAACAACTTTAGATATGTTATATAATGATGTTATTAAAACTAATATTTTTACGATTAATGAAAATTTAAGTTTAATGAAAGAATTTTTTTATTTATTATTAGATCCAAATCATGCCAAAAATGTTTCAATGAAGGATTATTTAATTTCTAATAATTTTAGTGGGAAAGCAATTGCTTATACCGATAGAACTTGTAGAGTAATTGATGGTGGAGATATTACTAAAATTTCCCTAAATTCATATCTCCATGTTATAAATGAGACTTTATTATATAATACCTATCAACCAATACTTCCAAATGATGAAGGATTATTTAATATATGGAGACAATATTTGAAACATATTGAGATTAAATTAAATACGATTATAAGTAAAATTGAAGAAAAGGAATCAATTATTACATTAACATCTAATAATGGGAATAAATATTATACTAAAAAATTAATATTGGCAATTCCCCCTGAAAATTTAAATAAGATATTAATTAATTCACCTTCTAATATTAATACAATTAATGATTTAGATACATATGCAAATGATACTAAATATAATGAATATATATCTATAACTTTTCATTGGAATTTTAAATTGGAATTAGAAACTTTAACTTTCACTAATGATAGTGATTGGGGTATTACAAGTATTATTTTAAGTGATTATATGAAATTTAAAGAACATAATTCAAAAACAGTAATAAGTTGTAATATATCTTTAACTGATACTGAAAGTAAGTTTATTAATAAAACTGCAAATGAATGTAAAGATAAGAATGAGATTATATATGAAACTTATAGACAATTGAAAGAAATTTATAAAACTTTGCCTATACCAACATTGGCATTTATAAATAATTATTATCAAAATGGAGTTTGGGAATCAAATGAAAAGGCATTTATTAAAACACCTAATAATAATTATTTGAGAAATAATAAATTAACTGACAATATATATCTTTTAGGAACACATACAGGAAATTCAAACGTTCATTTCACATCAATGGAATCAGCTGTAAGTAATGCAATAGAACTTATTAATAAGATTTATAATAAGGATTATAAAATTAAACGTCCATATACAATTAAAGATGTTTTAATTATATTTCTTTTAATTATAATAATTATTATAATTTTATTTATTATAAAATATTAATACAAATAATGGCAGATAATAGGGATGATGATGTAATTGTATTAATTGATGATGACGGTCAATTACCTAAAATTAAAGCAGAATTTGTTAATATATCTATATCAACACCAACTTCTAGAGATGAAAAATTATTAACTTTATATGAATTTAATAATGATAAAAAAAATTCTATATGTCAAACTGAAAATAATGATACAATTAATGATATTAATGATATTAATGATAGAAAAGATAAATTATTGAAAACTATTAAGGAAAGTAAGAAAAAAATAACAACATCTTTATATATAATATCCGCAAAATATGATTTAATTTATTTTAGATATAATCGCATATCATTATTAATATTAATAATATCAACTTTAACGACATTTATAGAAGCTATAAGATTAATATTAATAAATTATCAAAATGATATTGAAGACCAACAACAGAAATTATATATAAATGCCGGCGGTAATTCAACAGATGTTATTAAACCAACAGGAATGGCATCATTAATATCAAAATATGAGATTTCATTAATAATAAATATGATTACATTAGCATTAGGAACATTATTAACTATATTAAGTTCAATAGTTAAATTTAGAAATTATCGTGAGAATATGGAGAAACTTAAAAATATACATGATATACTATTCAATTATAAGATTATGTATAATAAACAAAAAGATTTAATAGATTATTTTATATTATCAAATAATTTTACTCCAGAGTTATTTGATAAGATGGTTGAAAATGTTGAGAATATTAATAAAGAGATAAAAGATATTAATATCTTTGAGAATGTTCGCATTAAGGATATTATTAAATTCAATCGTATTAAAGTTAAACATGATATAGAATTAAAGAAATTGGCAAATAAGAGAGAATTAGATTTTTTGAAATTAACAGTTGAATCAACTAAAAATAAATTTATATATGAAAATCAAAAAAATAATATTTCAGATTGTGAAAAAAATAATAATAACTCATGTTTTTAATTTGAATAAGCTAAACCTCCCATACCTGAAAGTATGCGTAGAACATTATAATTAACAGTGAATATATAAATAGTGCCACTAACACTTGAAGCAATATTTAATACAGCTGTATCAATACGAGACATATTTAGAGTTCCAGATGGTTGATGTTCTTCAGGTTTTATAGCGAATGAATAAGAATTAATACCATTATTAAAGATATTTGGGGTATTTTCATGATGTTGATAAGGTTGAACTAAATTAAAATAATTTCCTCGGCGTTCAGCAAAACGGTCATTTCCATTTAATTGTATCTTAGCCATTGTTACAGGGTTCTTAGATATGGCATATTGATTATCACCATTGCGATCAGTGAAATTATTCCAATAAGGAGTAGCAACCATATTGGCAGCTGTTGAAGTATAATCAGGTTTTACAACCCAGATTAATTCTTTACAAGGATGATTAAAATTCATGCGAATACTTTTCATTGAATTATTAATAGATGCCAATATAGTATCAGAACCAGTAAATTGTAATTGTTCTATTAAATATTCATGAGATAATTGAGCGAAACGACGACGTTCATCTGTATCAAGGAAGATATAATCAACCCATAAGGCAGCAGTATTTAATTTTAAGTTAGATGATGAACCATTTAATGATGAATTAACAGCATTTGTTAGTGCAGTACCAATAGGAGCATCTCTTCCCGAACCTGATATAGAAGTAAAAGCACGGTCTGAATAATTATTACCAGAATCGACCATTTTATCAAGAGATTCAAATTCAATATTTATTTTAACTTCGTGATATTGAAGAGCAATTAAAGGAAGAGCTAATCCAACATTACGGCAAAACCAAAATTCTAAAGGTACATATAATGAATAAGATTGTTGAGCTTCTAATAATATAGAACGATTATATTTATCACCACCAACCATTAATTTATAGCCATTACGTTTTCCAGCAGGAAGTGAGAGTTCATTCCATATATACAACCATTCAGAATAATGTTTATCTATTCGCTGACCTCCAATTTCAAGTTCAATAGTTTTTAATAATTTTAATCCAAAATAAGGAACTAATGCTACAGCTTTATTAAATTCATCAGTAGCTGGTGCAGAAACAGCATCATTAAGTAAAGTTCCTACGAAATAGATACGATTAATTAAATCACCATTGCGAGTTATTTGACAAGTTACACGAGAACCAAATGCAGAAGTTCCGTTAAAAGTTTGTTCTATCGCTTCTAATGCAAAATTAGTATGTCGGCGATATGCAACTTTGAAAAAAGTTATTTGAGGATTACCAGTTAAATAAACATCCTGAGCACCATAAGCAACAA
>Ga0114969_10003687_pt1 | contig 12294 bp, 9 predicted proteins | sample M_130807_MF_Meta_FD_87316 | JGI IMG/M metagenome (GOLD analysis project Ga0114969, IMG submission 87316) | Freshwater microbial communities from Lake Montjoie, Canada to study carbon cycling - M_130807_MF_MetaG | ecosystem: Environmental > Aquatic > Freshwater > Lake | place: Lake Montjoie...
CCTTACCGGCGAGGCGCCCGACCGACGCTGGCGCCTGCTCGCGCAACTCGACTTTTCCACCAACCAGACATGGCGCGAGTTCCACGCGCGCCTCATCCAGCGACCCGTCGCGTTCGAGATCGCCACGCGGGCGGGCGACAGCCAGGTGACGGTTCGGTTCGAGGACGGACGAACCACGCGCTTCGAGCAAAAGGTCGCCATGCAGGAGTTGCAGCAGATTCCCTCGATGCTCGGGAGCTATCTCCAACTATTGCCGGGAAGCCTCGATGCCGCGTCGTTCCATGCCGCCGGCGACGGCACTTCCGGTGCCGTCTGGACGGCCCGGAACGACACCCTGCGGATCGGACCGCACCGGGTGCGGGTCTACCGCGTTGCCGCGCGGCTCCTGCGGCGCTACGAGGTGGTCGCCTACTTCAGCCGGGCAGGCGAATTGCTCCGCGTCTCGTTGCCGGACCACTATTCGCTGACCAGCGAGGCCGTCACGGTTCGGTGATCCCGGACTCGCGCATCCGATTGCCCAGGGTCCGCGCCACCACGTCCCAAGAGTATTCGGCGTCGTGGTGCACCTTGCCGGCCGCACCGACCGTCTTCCGACGCGCCTCGTCCGACAGCAGGGCGAGCACGTTGTCCACGAAGGCGCCGCGTTCCGTGACATCGCTGGCCACGAGCCAATCCGCCTTCGACATCGTGGGACCCGAGTTGGACCCGAGGGTGGTGGCGATGGGGACGCCATGGGCAAGGCCGGCCATCAGGGTCGTTCGGCGTTCGCTGGCGCCGTCGACATAGGGCAGCGCGAGGACGTCGGCCGCGTGCAGGCAGGCCGAAACCTCCCCCGGCTTGAGGTAGCCAAGGATCCGGGACCACGAGCGCAGTGCGCCCGGAAGCGGCAACGCGGGGTGGCCGCCGGCGATGCAGAGCGCCACCGGTCCCCACCGGCGGCATGCCGCTTGCCATGCCTCGAGCACCCACTCCAGTTGCTTGCTGGCCTCGACGGAACCCCACCAGGCGAGGATCCGGATGTCGGCCGGCAAACCGTGGGCGACGCGCCAGCGTTCGCGGTGTCCGGGGTCCACGGCGACGGGTTCGATGCTGGTGGGCGACGCCATGGCGAACATCTTCCCGGCCGCATCCGGCCTGCGCCGCCGCCATTCCAGCGTCCACGCCTCGGTCGAGATGGGCAGCAGATCGGCGACCTTCATCGCGGCGTTCCATTGGCGCCGGTGGTTCCACGCGTACCACCACTGGTTGGGACGTCGGCCCCATGGGGCCGCGATTTCGTGCGTCAGGATCACCTGCCGGCGTCCGTCCGCCTCCAACGACCGCCACAGTTCCGGCAACCCACGGTTCACGCCCCCGCGGCCGTACATGTGCGGCACGTATTGCCACAACAACACGGAATCCCGGGGCGTCGCCGACAGTTCGATCTCCAACTCCGAGACGTCTTCCCAGTCGTGCACCGCGGCACGGATCGGCACGGGGCCATCGGTGTACACATCGCGGGACGACAACACGCTGACTTTGAAGTCACCCGAAAGATGCCGGGCCAGCCCCAAGGTATGGTCGGCCAATCCGCCTTGCATCGGCGGAAGCAGCGGCGAGACGATGACGATGGGACGTTGCACCGGCGCGGACTCTGCAAATTGCCGTGCCGCGAGGCAACACCGCGCGTGCCACGCCGCCGATCCGGGTTCCTCCGGGTGCTTTTGTCATCGGCCATGCTCGGGATTGCCGCTACGACCGCGCGACGGTTTCGGGACAGGACAAGAAGCACTGGATGGGAACCAAGACATGGACGGCGGCACGGCGGCCGTCCGACCGTGGACGGGTCACCGGCGGACGATGGGTCGGCGATCGAGCACCGGACCGGGTCGTCGGGGCACCACGTTTCGGGCGCGATGAACGGCGGGTCACGGGATGGGGCAACCGCGTCCGGGCCCGGGCTGCGTCGCCGGTCGATCCCTCAGCACCGGACAAACATCGCGCGGACACCGTCCCGGAAGGGCCGGGGTTCGAACCCGAACTCGCGGATCATGGGCTCCGGGTCGCCGGTGTTTCCCTCGGCCAGCATCAACAGTTGGTCCCGGTTCAACGGAGGTGCCTTCCGGAGCAGCGCCGGGAAGGCCCACTCGAACGCCATCGCCTGCAGCCGTGCCGCCCACCATGGCACCGTCACCATCAACCGGCGTCGACCCGTCGCCTCCAACATCGCCCCGACGATTCCGCGCAGCGTCACGCGCTCCCGACCGCAGACCGCGAACGCCGTGCCGCGGCCCAATCCCCCGACCGCTGCCACGAAACAACGGGCGACTTCCTCCACCGCTATCGGTTGGAATTCCATGGTCCCGCCCCCGATCAACGGCATCACCGGGGACCATCGGGCAATTCTCGCGAACAGGTTCAGGAATCCGTCGCCGGGCCCGAAAACCAAGGACGGGCGGAGAATGGTCGCGTCGAGCGCGGACGCCCGCACCCGTTCCTCGCCCGCCCATTTCGTCCGGTGGTAACGGGACGGGGCGCCGGGACGCGAGCCAAGCGCGCTCATGTGGACCCAGCGGCGAATGCCGGCGGCCCGGGCCGCGGCCAGCATGTGGACCGTTCCATCGACATGGATCCGTTCGTAGGTCTGGTCGCCGACTTCGGCGATGATGCCCGCGAGGTAGACCACCGCCTCGCAGCCGGCACAGGCCGCATCCAAGCCTTCCGGCTCCAGCACCGAACCGGTCACCGCCTCGACGCCGGGCATCGCCCCGCGAGTCCCGCGCGCCAGCACCCGGGGCCGATGCCCGGCCGCGACGAGTTGGCGGACGACTTCGCGCCCGATGAAACCGCTGCCGCCGACAACCAGGACTTTCACGGGCCCACCGTAGCACCGTTCGCCGGGGCCGCCTCCCGCGGTCGCGCGATCTTCCGTGCCCAATCGTCGAGCCGGTTCCATGCCGGGCCCAAAGGCAGGCGCCACACCGTGGCCCAAAGCATGGCCCGCACCTCCGGGCGACCGACCTTGATCCGGGCCGACGGGTCGAGGACACGTCCGCGTTTGAGTTTCTCGAGCGTCAGTATCCCGAGCAAAACCGGCCAGGCACACGCGAGGCGCACGCGCACCTGCCCGCGCGGCAACGTGGTCGTGTAGCGCCATCCCGCCGCCAGATGCTCTTCCGCGACCCGCAGCCATGCGTCGTACAGTGGCTTCACGCGCGGCTCGTTCGCGGGATCCAGAAGATCGCCGGGAGCCAAACCCAGCGCCGCCAATCCGTCCGCCGGCAGGTAACACCGGCCGCCCCGGAGATCGCGTGGGATGTCCCGAAGGATGTTCACCAACTGCAGCCCTTTCCCGAACCGCACGCCGTCCGCCAGCAACCGCGCCTCGTCCAACCGCGCCCGCGGAAAAAGCCGGACCCGGCAGATGCGCGTCCAGAATTCGCCCACGCAACCGGCGACGCGGTAAGTGTAGTCGTCCAACTCCGCGCCGTTCGCGAGCGAGCGCACCACCCCGGGGGTCACGGTTCCAAAACGCAACAGGTCGAGTTCCTGCCCCGCGGCGATCGTCGACAGCACCTCGCGCACGAGCGCCAGATCCGCTGGATCGAGCACGCGCAGGACCGAAACCGCCTCTTCCACCCGGAGCAACAGCGTGCGCTCGGCCGCCGTCGCGGTCGGACACTGCGCGGAAGCCAGCGACGCGAAATCCAGGGGCAGGGTCCCTTTCCCAAGGATCCGCGCGCGCAGGGCATCCAACGCCTCCAGTCGCTCCGGGACCGGCACCAAGTCGGTGTCCGCGATGGTGTCCGTGGCGCGGGCCAGCAAATAGGCCAAGCCAATGGGCCGCCGCACGCCGCGCGGCAACACCGACAGCGTGAGGTAAAACGACCGAGAGACATCCCGGAGTAGCGATGTCAGCAAATCGGCGGGGGCAACGTCCGGCACGGGGAAGAGCTTGCCCGGAAACGGTGCCCCGCTGGAAGCACGACCCGGCTTGCCTTCGTCACCCCGGGGAAAACATTCTCTGGCCATGTCCCTCCTGGCCTCGGTCTCGACCCGCGTGGTTTCGGTCTCTCGTGGCAAGGTGCTCCGCGCCGCCGTGATCGGAACCCTCGCGTGGGCGTCCCTCGCCCAGGGCATTGCCGAGCCATCCAAACCAACCGCCGCGGCCCCGACCGTCGAATCGCTCCAGCGGCAGGTCGACGAACTGGGGGAAGGACAAAAACTCCTGCTCGAGGAGATCGCCGCCCTGCGGCGGCTCTTGCAGGAAACCCAGGGCCGCGGCGAAGTCGCCGCACATCCGGAACCGCCCCCCTTCTTCACCCTGAACGTCCGCGGCGAACCGTTCCGCGGCGGCACCAACGCCCGCGTCGCCGTCGTCGCTTTCTCGGATTTCAACTGCTCTTTCTGCGCCCAGTTCGAAAAGGAGACCTTTCCCCGGATCGACGAACGCTACGTCCGCACCGGCCGGATCAAGTACCTCTTCCGCGATCTGCCCGACCGCGCCGACGCCGACGCGCTCGCCAAGGCCGAGGCGGCCCGCTGCGCCGGCGAGCAGGGCCGGTTTTGGGAAATGCACGACCAACTCTTCGCGGACCCGCTGCAATTCGCGGGCGAGAACGTCGCTCGGCACATCCTGAAGCTCGGCATCGACGCGCCGAAATTCGCCGCGTGCCTCGAAAGCCACCGCTATCGCGAACCAATCCGGCGCAGCACGGCGATCGCCAGCCGGATGGGCATCCACGGCACGCCGGCATTCCTCGTCGGGACGATCGATGCCTCGGGCGACGTGATCCAGTCGGTGAAAGTTTTCACCGGCGCCGAATCTTTCGAGACCTTCCGGGCGCTGCTGGACGGCATGCTCCAGCCTTCGGGCAAGGCGGAAAAGTAAGACCCCCGGCGGGAGGTTCCGCACGGGGGTCGAACAAGGCTGCAGACCGTGGAAGGACGCCTACTGCAGCACGCAGTAGTTGAGGCCCCCGACGATCTTCAGGTTCCGTTGGATCAGGTAATTCCGGGTGGCGGCGCCGGTGCCGAGGGTGAGGTTGTAGAACGAACCGTTGGGGAGGGCCGTGGTGGTCCCAAAGGTCCACGCGCACTTGTCGGCGTTTTCCGCGCCGTTGCTGTCGTACCAAGCGTTGAGATCGGGATCGGTGGTCGCTTCCTCGAGTTCGTGGGCGATGACCGAAACCATGCCGTCGACGCCGGCATTGTCGTTGGGCCCGACGGTCTGGGCGGCGCACGAGGTGATGCACCGCGCCGCGTTGCCGACGAAGGAATAGCGCACCCGGCCTTTGCCGGAGACGTTGCCATAGGTGTGCCATCCGCAATAGCGGCTGCAAAACCCGGACGTGGCGGTGACGTCGGAGGAAGTCAGGACGAAGTAAATCCCGTTCGCGTTGTACTGGAGCCGGCCACCGGTGATCGCACCGGAGACAATGCTCTGGATCGCGCTGTCACTGAGCTTGGTTCCCTTCGATCCGGTATCGGTGGTCTGTTTACCCCAGACCACGCCGCCGGTGATCACCGACGAAGACGGCGTGTAGGTGGTGTTGACGGCGAAATAGGGCGAGCCACCCACGCTCTGGAGGAAGTCGCGGACGATCTGTTGGCCGGCCGCCGTGTCGCTGCCGGTAGCCCGCGTCCAATTGCCGTACCAGATCACGTAAACGGTCGGCGTGCCGATGACCGCGCCGCCATGATTCGAAATCAACGGCGTGATCGCGCCGGTGTTCCCAACCGGCGGTGCCCCCCCCGAGAAATGGGGGTTCTTGCCATACGAACTCTTCAGGATGTCACCACCACCACCACGCTCTGCACGAAGTGCGACGGGCAGGGCGACGGCGATCAGCAACGCCAAGGACAGCCATTGTTTCTGGAAGATTTTCATCGGGGGATCTCTTGGGTTTTTAAGATCCGCAGCCCGGCAATCGGGACGGCCCGAAACCATGGATGCCTCGGGGACAATGCCTGTCCCCTCGACACTGCGGATTATTGCCCCGGATAATTCACAAACAGCCCTGAGAGTCAATGGGCCCATCTCGCCCCCCTCCGGCTGCGGTGCCGGGCCCCGCGTGCGAACGACCTTGGGGGCATGGCATTGGTGCCTCCGGAAGGCACCGCGCCGCTCTGCCCACCCTGTAGGGATGTCCGCCACGCACGTATTCCGGAGTTCCCGACTCCCGCATCGAGCCCAAACGTCCCAACCTCGGAACATCCCGCCAAGGAGGTGGGTACCGGTCCGTTGAGGGCCTCCCAAGGGAAACCGCGGGAGGGGATGGGCCGGGCAAGGGAAAAGAATCGGTCGGACGCCATGGGTCGGGGCAACGGGGAACCCAGCGGCGGCCGGCCGATTCCTGTTTCGGGGAACGGCGCGGGCAGCGGGGCCGCCGCGCCCCCAAGGAAATCGCTGAACACGCCGGGGTTCCGCGCTACGGTTCCGGGCGTGAACTTCGTGCTGCAACGCGGCGAACTGCGCGACATCGCCGCCAAAGTGGCGGACAACGTCCGACTCACCGAGGACGACGCGTTGCACCTGTTTGCCACCCGCGACCTCCCGGCGCTCGGCTTGTTGGCCGATCTCGCCAACCGCCGGCGCAACGGCACCCGCGCGTCGTACATCCTCAACCGCTACATCAACTACTCGAACTACTGCATCCTGAGCTGCCAGTTCTGCGCGTTTTCCCGCAAGAAGCGCGACGCCGATGGGTTTGAGCTGGATGCCGCCCAGATCGTCGCCAAGGCCCGCGAGGCCCTTGCCCTCGGCATCACCGAACTCCACATCGTCGGCGGGCTCCATCCCTCGTTGCCGTTCTCGTACTACACCGGATTCCTGCGCGCCCTCCGCGCCCTCGACCCGCGGCTCCAGTTGAAATGTTTCACCGCCATCGAGGTGCTCCATCTCGCCTGGCTCGCCAAGAAAACCGTTCCCGAAACCCTCGCCGAGCTTCGCGATGCCGGTCTCGCCTCGCTGACCGGCGGTGGTGCCGAGATTTTCCGCAAGGAAGTCCGCTCCCGCATCGCCAAGGGCAAGGAGTCCGCCGCGGAATATCTGGATGTGCACCGCCAGTGGCACCGGTTGGGCGGAAAGAGCACCTGCACCATGCTGTTCGGCCACGTCGAGTCGCAGGCCGACCGCGTCGACCACCTGCGGCAACTCCGCGCCCTGCAGGACGAGACCGGCGGTTTCACCGGGTTCATCCCGTTGCCTTACCAACCGGAAAACAACGCCATCCCCGTGGAACATCCACCCACGGGACAGGACTTGCTCCGCACCATCGCCGTCTCCCGCCTCTACCTCGACAACTTCGACCACCTCACCGCGTACTGGGTCGGCATGGGACTCCGCATGGCCCAACTCGCCTTGTCCCACGGCGCCGACGACATCCACGGCACCATCGTCGAGGAGCATATTTTCCACATGGCCGGCGCGCATTCGCCCCAACTGCAGGCCGAACACGATCTCGTCCGCGCCATCCGCGACGCCGGGCGCGTGCCGGTCCAGCGCGACACGTTCTACCGACCCATCCGGGTCTGGGACGACACACCGACGGATGCCGCGCCCCCCGAGGCCGGCGGCGACGCATCCCGGGATCGGATCGCGGAAACGGAATCCGCCGTCGCCACGCTTCCGGCCCGCTGACCGCAACCGCAGGATTTCGGTCACCCACGACTCCCATGGACGCCATCGAACCACGGCCGCTGTACGAACGCCTCGGCGGGCGCGCCGGACTGGAACGCCTGCTGGCCCGGTTCTACGAGCGGGCCCACCAGGACGCGCTGCTGGGCCCCATTTTTGCAGCCCACATCCACGACTGGGACGCGCATCTTCAGACCGTGGCGAACTTTTGGTCGAACCACACGGGCGGCCCCGTTTGCTATCGGGGAGGCATGGGCAAACACCTCCGACTGGGCCTTGCCCCCGAGCATTTCGAACGTTGGCTCGGCCTTTGGGAGCAAAACGCCCGGGCAGAAACGGATGCCGACACCGCCAACGAGTTGCTCGTTATCGCCCGGCAAATCGCCCGAAACCTGATGGCCATGGCGTCTCAAGTCTCGGCGTTGCGGATCGAGCCACGCGCCGATTGAGGTGTCGTTGGGCGCCAAACCGGGCCCACGCCCCGCCGGGCGACCCGTGGTCCGTCTAATGCAAAAGCCCGGTTGGTTAAGCGGGGATTATCAGCACGCCTACTTGACCCACCCAACGACCCCGGTAGTCTGTTAACTGAACTAATCGCCCCGGGCGCGGCCGTTCTCCCAGTACGAGGCCTGCCGGGTCCGCGGCGGAACTTTTGACAGGACTATCGATGAGCGACGCAGCAGTAGCCCCGGCGACCGGTGCGGGCCCGACCCAGGTTTCGAAAATCAACGAGGCGATCATCCGTATCGCCGGCAATTCACAGGACGGCATCCAGGCGATCGGCGGCTTCCTCGCCCGGCTCGCCGGACGCAGCGAGCAGGAGGTCATGACCTTCATGACCATCCCCTCGACCATCTCCGGGGGACCCTCGATCTTCCAGGTGCGCATCGGCTCCGGCGAGGTGTTGTCGGCCGGCGACGACGCGGACATGTTGCTGTGCTTCTACCAGCATAGCTACGAGGGCCACGTCAACTCCCTCAAGCTCGGTGGCATCGTCCTCTACGATTCCGACCACGTCACGCCGAAGCCCGAGTGGCTGGACAACTACCGCCATGTCGGCGTTCCCATCTCCAGCCTCACCGTCGAGGCCATCGGTGGCACCGGCCGCGACAAGGGCAAGAACATCTATTCGCTGGGTCTGCTGGCGAAGATCTACGATCTCGACGTCGCGAAACTGAAGCGGTTGATCGGCGAACGTTTCGGCGGCAAGGACGCCAGCGTCCTCAACAATGCCAATGCCTGCTTCGACGCGGGATACGGCCATTGCCTCGAAAACCTGCTCAAGAGTTACCAATTCCTCGCGCCCCAAGCCAAGATCGGCACCCAGGTGGTCATGAACGGCAACGAGGCCATCGCCTACGGTCTGATTGCCGCCGGCGTCCGCTTCGGCGCCGGATACCCGATCACCCCGTGGTCGGACATCATGGAACTGCTCCGCAAGGAACTGCCCAAGTACGGCGGCAGCTTCATCCAGTGCGAGGACGAGATCGCCTCCGTCTCCATGGCCCTCGGCGGCAGTTGGGGCGGCCGCGTCGCCGTCACCGGTTCGTCCGGTCCCGGCATCTCCCTCAAGACCGAGGCCATCGGCTGGGCTTCCATGGCCGAGATGCCGCTCGTGGTGATCGACGTCCAACGCGGTGGCCCGTCCACCGGCATGCCCACCAACATCGAGCAGTCGGACCTCAACACCGCGTGCTTCGGCGGCCACGGCGACAGCCCGCGCGTCGTCATCGCCCCTTCCAGCGTCGAGGATTGCTTCTACACCGCCATCGAGGCGGTCAACATCGCCCGCAAATACAGCACGCCGGTCATTCTTCTCTCCGACCAGGGCATCGCGACGCGGATCGAGGCCTTCCGCATGCCGGAACTCGAGAAGATCTGCCAGGACATCTCCCCCGACTTCACGGCGGTTGCGGAGCACAAGCCCTACGACCTGACGGCGCCGGACGGCGTCACCCGGCACATCGCGCCGGGCACGCGCGTGGCCAGCGGCAAGTACCCGGTCGTCACCGGCCTCGAGCACGACGAACTCGGCCATCCGACGGGCTCGCCCAAGCTGCACGTCACCATGACGGCCAAGCGCCGCAACAAGCTCCGCAAGCTCGGGACGGAAATCCCGGTCCCCAAGGTCTACGGGGCGTCCGAAGGCCATGTCCTGCTCGTCGGCTGGGGCTCCTCCGAAGGTCCCATCCGCGAGGCCGTCGACAAGGCGCGCTCCGTGGGCGAACCGTTCTCGTCCCTCCACCTGAAGTACATCAATCCCCTCCCCAACGGCCTCGAGGAGATCTTCAAGGGTTTCCACCGCATCTTCGTGGTCGAACTCAACGACGAGGGCCTCTACGGCTACGGCCAACTCGCCCAAGTCCTGCGCGCCCGCTACAGCGACCCGCGCATCCAAGGCATCACCAAGGTCGATGGCTTGACCTGGAAGGTGAAGGAAATCCTCGATCGCTCCCGCGCACTCGCCTCCAACACGTAATCGGAACCCGCGCCCCTCCACCGCTCTCCACAACGATCATCCCAGTCATGAACCATATCGCTTTCCCGTTTGCGACGTTGCCGCGCACCGCGATCGTCGACACGACCCCGGTCCCGCCCCTGCAGGACGCCGACCGCAAGCCGCTCACCAAGAAGGAAGTCTCGGCCGATCACCCGACGTGGTGCCCCGGCTGCGGCGACTTCTCGGTCCTCGCGCTGTACTTCAAGCTCATCGAGCGCCGCCGCATGCACCACGAGAAGATCACGACCGTCGCGGGCATCGGTTGCTCGAGTCGCTTCCCGTACTTCGTGCAGGCCCACGGCGCCCACTTCATCCACGGCCGCGCCCTGCCCTTCGCTTCCGGCGTGAGCCTTTCCCGCCCCGATCTGCACGTGTTCGTGTTCGGCGGCGACGGCGACGCCTTCTCGATCGGCGGCAACCACTTCACGCACACCGCGCGCAAGAACGTGAAGTTGACGTACGTGGTCATGGACAACCAGGTCTACGGACTCACCAAGAACCAGACCTCCCCGACATCGCCGCTCGGCTACAAGTCGAAGACCGATGCCTGGGGTTCGGGCGACCGCCCCATCAATCCGGTCAAGCAGGCGATTGCCGCCGGTGCCACGTTCGTCGCGCGCACCTCGCACACCAACCCGAACCACGTCCTCGAGATGATGGAAAAGGCGATGGACCACGATGGCTTCGCCTTCATCCAGTGCCTCAGCGAGTGCGTCGAGTTCTTCCCCGGCGCCTTCGACGGCGCGAACCCGCGCAAGGGCGGCAAGTTCGAGACCGTTCCGTCCACCCACGACGTCACGGACGAGTACGCCGCCTATCGGTTGGCGGATCAGGATTGGCCGGGCCATTTCGGCGTATTCTATCAGGCCCAGCGCCCGACGAAGAACCAGAACGAGGCCAAGATCATCGCCGATCACCAGGCGAAAGTGCCGGGCCTCGAGTCTTGGCAGATCCTCCAGAAGAACTTCGACCGCATGAAGTAAGGCCTGCGCCGTCGGCGCCCCGAATGGGCCCGGCCTCCCCGGCGATCCGCCGCGGGTCGCCGGGCTTTTGCTTTTGAAACGCAACCGGCCGCCGATCCGGGGAAACCGGGGCGGCGGCCGGGCGATGACTCGGGCCCAGGCCCGAAAGCTCCTCAGTTCGAGGTGGGCGGCAGCAGCGAGAGGTCGGCGGCGGCCACGGAATCAACCCGCAAGCGACGCTTGCTCACGCCGCTGACCAACTCCGTCTCGGTCCCCGGCGCGCGGTTCATCACCGCCTGCGCGAGCGGCGACAGGTAGCTCAGGATGTTCCGGTCCGGATCGCCGTCCCACGCCCCGAAGACATGGACGCTCTCGGCCTTGCCGCTGTCGAGGTCGGTCAGGGTGACGAAGGTGCCCGGCGAAACCACGTCGGTCCGCGGGTTCGCGAAGTCCGTGCCGCGCGCCCGGGCCAACTGCAGCTCGAGCTCGTGCTTCCGGCGATGCAACACCTTCTGCATTTCCTTCGCCGCCTTGAACTCGTGGTTCTCGCGCAGATCCCCGTAGCTCTTCGCGATCGCAATGTCCTTCACGTTCGCCGGGATCGCCTTGTTCACCAACTCGTCGTACTCGTGCTTCCGGCGCTCGAGGCTCCCCCAGCTCACCAGAAACGTCTTGTCGTCCTTCGATTGCTCGCCGGAGATCAGGCTCTGGATCGCCGGGTAAACCTTCACGATGCGGCCCAACAGCGACCGCTTGTCCATGTCGTCGAATGCCGGCGACAATTGCAGCGTGCGGACGAGGTCCTTGATGATCTCGACGTCGGCCGCCTCGATCAACTCCGGCAGCAACTGCTGGTCCTCGAGGATGAAATCGTGCAGGCGGTTGGTCTTCTTCTCGTTGAAGGCATCCCGCTCCATCGCCGTGATCATGGCCCGGAACACCTCGGGTCCGAGGATGTCGGCGAAATGATCGCTGCGTTCCTTGCCGATCCACAACAGCAACTCGCTGGATGCCGAATGCTGGCTGATGAGGCGCGCGAGGGTGTCCTTCAGCAACTGGCCGCGGCCCTCGACGATCAGGAGCCGCGCACACTCGCCGGCCAACTTGGCCGACACGCGGTTGATGATCAGGACCAACTGCGCGCCCCAATCCGGCACCGTCTCCTTGAAGGCCTCCAGGGCGCGGCGGTGCTTGGCCGCGGGCAATTCCTCGAA
>Ga0114969_10003688_pt1 | contig 12292 bp, 9 predicted proteins | sample M_130807_MF_Meta_FD_87316 | JGI IMG/M metagenome (GOLD analysis project Ga0114969, IMG submission 87316) | Freshwater microbial communities from Lake Montjoie, Canada to study carbon cycling - M_130807_MF_MetaG | ecosystem: Environmental > Aquatic > Freshwater > Lake | place: Lake Montjoie...
TATTTTTGATAATAATATTAATGGTATAAGTATTAATCAAAAAAATAATATATTTATTATTAAAATATGGAATAATAATAAAAATTTAAAAAATAATACAACTCTACCAAGTTATTTAAATGAATATGGTAATATTATTTATAAACCACATAAATGCACTTATTGATTTTATATTTATATTTATATTTATATAAGCATGTTAACCTTCTCCATGTTGTGCTTCTCCATGTTGTGCTGATGCTGGTGCTGGTTTTCCATGATGTGGTGTATCTTGTGATGCATCGTGTGTTTCTTTATTATAACATTCACTTTTATGTTTTTTATTATTAAATAAATGTTCTTTAAACCAACTTGTATATTCTAATAAAAATTGAATAAATACAATCAATGGTAAAGTAGTAGATAATGATTTTTTCCAAAAATGCCAACTTGTAATTACTTCTTTAAAATCATGTCCTGCTCTTATACCTTCAATTCCAGCTTCTGCGAAAGCAAATATTAAAAATAGTACTATAGATTCAATTAATGTTAATGTAAATCTCTTAGGATTACCCGACCACCAACAATCATTATATAGAAATTCTTTATGTATAGTAGTAAATTCTTCTGGCTTAAATTCAGTAATAAATTTTTTTTTAAAAAATATATGTAAAAATACTATTACTGTAACAAATGCCATAAACATCATACTTACTGCAGCACAACCGTCTTTTATTATTATTAAAATAGTATTTTCTGTAAAACATGAATTATCTCTTCCTAAAAATTTAATTTTAGGAATTAATATACCAAGTATGAATGGTATTATTATACCAATTAATAAATATAATCCAGAATACATTTTAGGAATTGTATAGTTGAAAATATTTTTTGTAAGTTCATTATTAAATAAAGATATTCCAAAAAATAATATTAAAATAATTGTTATTACTATTCCTTGATATCCTAAACCATTCCAAAATGATCCGGAGAAAAAATTATTATCACATGCGCATTCTTTAGAAACTTTTGGAACTGTATTTTTAGAAGCATCAGTTTTTGAAGCATCGGTTTTAGCTGTATAGGAAGCAGCTTTTAAAGCAATATCTGTAGTTGATCCAAAATATTCTGTAGATTTTTTACAATCTTTGCTACCAAAATTAAATCTATATAGACCAGATAATTCAAAAGCAAAATGTTTTAATATACAAAATACAAATATAATAACTGAAGACATAATAATAGTACTTATTGGAGCTCCCTTAGTTCTAATTAAATACATAAATATAGTTGATAAAAAAAATGCTGCAAATAAATATAAAAATTCTAAGAAAAAGTTAACTTTATTATCATCCATATATTTTATAGCTTTTTTTTTATTAATTGATAAATTTATGATTCCAATTATAAATAAGAAAAAAATTATAAAGTAAAGTTTCCAAAAAGCAAAATTTTTTGCAAAAGTATTTATATTATAAGTTGTTTCATGAATATGATCTTTTAATGTACATACTTGATTAGCATTTAATTCTTTATAACATTCACCATGATATAATTTCATACCTCTTATAATTCGTGTCCATAAACTTTCTTCACAGCAATTATGATGAATAGCATCTGGATTAGATTTAAAAAAATTTTTTATTTTTGTTGACATAATAATATATATAAATATATAAATATATTATTTATATAAATTTATAATTTATAATTTTCTAAATTTGTTAAATATTTAACTGCTTTTTCTGAATTATAATAATTTACATTTGGAGATAATAAATTATAACAATCTCTATATGAACTATTTTCTAAGCTTCCTAACCAGGTTTCATAATAATGACGATGATTTGTTATTATTGGTTTATTACATTTTTTTAAATATGACCCTCTAACCCAAAAAAAATTATACCATGCAAACCCAGTTTGACTAAATGTTAAAGTTATTTTATTTATATGTTTTTTATTATTAAAAATATTAATAATTTTCCCCCAAAAAAATAACATATATCGTGTTAATATTATATTACTTTTTATTCGGCCAATATTATTATGAAATGACATGCCTTTTGAATGTAAATAAATAAATAATGCATCTTCATTTTCTACACCTTTTGTGTATAAATGAGAAATCCCTGGATATTCATATAAATTATCATTTACTATTATTATATTATATTTATTAAATGATATATCTTTGAAAAAATCATTAGTTATTATAACTGCTTCATTAATACTATTAATATAACAACCAGATAATATAATTTCTAAATTAATATTATGAAAAGTATTAAAAATCATACCACTGTCTTTAATATCATTAAATTGACCAATAATAATTTCTTTCCAATTATTATTTGGATTTATAAATACATAATAAATAATAAATATTTTCTGTTGTGGTAATTTATTCGATAAAATTAATTGATTTGATAAAATTAATTGATTCGATAAAATTAATTGATTTGATAAAATTATTTTATTTGATAAAATTAATTCATAATAATAAACAAATACAAATAAAAATACAAAAAATGCTGTAAAAAACATATATATAATATATGATAATATGTTTTATTGTTATACTTTAATGTTAAATGATATAAGGAATAAAATATAAAATTATATATGTTTAAATATATAATATAATAATAATGGAAGATGAAGATGAAGATAAAGATAAAGATAAAGATAATCAATATTGTACAAGTTTTGATAATATAAATTTAAAAGAATATACTCTTAGAGGTATTTATGCATATGGATGGGAGAAACCGTCAGATATTCAAAAACAATCATTAATTAAACTATTAAGTGGTAAAGATATTATTTTGCAAGCTTCGGCTGGAGCAGGAAAAACAGGAGTTTTTGCAATAGGAGCATTAGAAAAAGTTGATTTAAATTTAAAAGATTTGCAAGTATTAATTATTTCACCAACAAGAGAATTATCAATTCAAACATATAATATTATATGTAAATTAGCATGTTTTTCACAGATTTCAATTGCTTTACATAGAGGATGTGGTAATAAATTTCGTACAGAAGAAAAAATAACAGGTGTTGAAAAAGCAAGTGGTTATATTAGTTATGGTGTAGCTGAAAAATATAAAGAACAAATTATTATTGCAACACCAGGAAGATTATTAGATTTATTACAAAGAAAATTTCTTAATTTATTTCAATCAAAATTAATTATTTTAGATGAAGCTGATGAACTATTATCAGCTTCTAATGAATTTATAGTAACAATAAAAGAAATTTTTCATTTTTTAAATTATCCTAATACTTTCCAAACTATTGTTGTATCTGCAACATTACCTCCAGATGTACTAGAATTAATAAATAAAATTACAATTGATCCTATAAAAATTTTAGTAAAAAATGAAGATCTTGCGCTAGAAGGAATAAAACAATATTATGTTGTTTTAGATAATGAAGAAGATAAATTATTATGTTTAATTGATATATATAGTACATTATCAATTCAACAATCAATTATATTTGTTAATAGGAAAGATAAGATTGATTATATAAATAAAAAAATGTTAGAAAATGGTTTTACTGTATCGTGTATTTATGGTACTATGAGTCAATTAGAAAGAGATACAATAATGGAATCATTTAGAAAAGGTAATACTAGAGTTTTAATATCAACTGATTTAATAGCTAGAGGTATAGATGTTCATAGTGTATCTACTATATTTAATTATGATTTACCATATAATAAATACAATTATATTCATAGAATTGGTCGTTCTGGACGATATGGACGCAAGGGAATTGCTATTAATTTTGTTTTAGAACCATCAGGTAATAAACCTAAAAGTATAATTGAATTAGAAAATTTTTATAATTGTATTATTGATCCTTTACCAAATTGTGATTCAATAACTGGATATTAAAAAAAAATTCAATTTTTTTTTATTTGTATTATTCATTAAATTATCTCATTTTTTGATAAACTGACACAATGACATCTTTAAAAAACCTCAAGTCAGGAACCTTTCTGTTGCTGAATTATATTTCTTTCCGAAATATAATTCAGCAAGAAAACTATGTGTTATTAGGTAAAGATACACCTAATGATAAACTCTCAAAGATTCTTAAGATGTGGTATAGTTAGGATCAAATTTCAGATGATTTTTTCAGCCAATTCCGCTAACTTTTATTACAGATTAAAAAAAAATATATATATATTTTTGTAATACAGGACTTGTAAATTCATATTATATTTATGAATATTAATTTTTTTCTTTATTTAATTAATAATGATTGAAATATATAATTTATATAATGAAAAAAATATAGATGCAATTAATAATGAACTTGATAATATTATTGAAAAAGTAAATGTAATTAAAGCAAATAATTATGAACCAACTACTAAAGAATGTTTAGAAATTAACAAACATATTACTAATTATATTAAATCAAATAAAAGAATAATTTATGGTGGTACTGCATGGGATAAATTAATTAAAAATAAAGATCCTAATGATAAAATATATAATGATAATGAATGTAATGATATAGATTTTTATTCACCTAAACCAATAGATGATGTTGTAAAATTATGTAAAATATTAAATAAAAAATATAAATATGTTAGAGCATCAGAAGCTCTCCATCCTGAAACGTACACTATATTTGTAAATTTTAAAGCAATGTGTGATATAACTTATATGCCATCTCCTATATTTTATGGTATTAAAAAACAAACCATAAAGGGTATTAATTATATTGATCCTTCGGTTATATTAATAGATATTTTATTACAATATAATGATCCAATAAATAGTTATTGGAGATTAAAAGAAAAAAAAGTATTTTTTCGTGCTAATAAAATTTTAAAACATTATCCATTACAACTTGAAAATGGAAAAATAAAAAATAATAAAAATATTAATAAAGAAATAATTGAATATGTATTTTTAAATATAAAAAATATTAATTCACTTATTTTTTTAATATCAAGTTTTTATTTAAATCCTGATAGTGATAAAATACAATTTAATGATCATTTTATTGTTTTTAGTAATAATTTTATTAATGATGCTAAATTAATATATTCAATTATTTTAAAATATTTTTCAGAAAAAAATATTTTAGATCAAGTGGATAGTTTATTAAAAATAGATCAATATTTACCATTCTATCAATATTGGGATCAGCGAATTATTTTTAAATATAATGATGTTCCTTTTTTAATTGTTCATGGTAATAATCAAATATGTATTCCTTATCATGAAGTTTATGTAAATAAAAATAAAATTGAAAAAATAGTTTTTGGAAATTTAAAAAATGATAAAGAAGAATTCAATTTAATAAAATTAGGTACTTTTATTATGTTATTAAATTATTATATTATTAATTATCATTATAATTATATTTATAATAAAGATAATTGTAAGGATATTGAAATATTTATGTATAATTTATTAGAAACAAGAAATAAATATCTAGAAAATAATAAATTAACAGTAATTGATAAATCACCATTTCAAGAATTTATTATAGAATGTTATGGTCATACTGTTGATATGCATAGACAAAAACATATACGTATGAGTAAAAGAAGAGAAAAAGGTATAAAAGTCCAGTTTTCTTATGATCCAAATAATGATAATGATAATGTTAAAGAAATTAATTATCATAATACTTCTGGATATATTAATAATAAATCAATAAAATGGTTATCAGAATAATAATCTATTATTATTTTTTATAATAATTATCCCATAAGACATTAATATATGTTTTCATATCTGTATTCATATCTGTATTCATATCTTTATTCATATCTTTCATATCTGTTTTCATATCTGTATTCATATCTGTATTCATATTTTTTATATCTTTAATATTTATATCTTTAAAACTATCAATATTAATATCTGTATTAATATCTTTAATATCTGTATTAATATCTTTAATATCTGTATTCATATCTGTATTCATATCAGTATCAATATCAGTATCAGTATCAGTATCAGTATATATATTTAAATCTGAATCAATATTAATATCAGAATCAGAATCAGAATCAGAGTATTTAGCATGTAATTGTAATTTATAAAAAATATCTATTTTTTTTTTTATTTTTAAAAGTTGATCATAATATATTAAATCATTATTTTTAATTTCATTTATTAAATCTGTTATTTTTTCTGAATTGCAATAATTTATTAAAGAGTTTCTAAAATTTAAAATATCTGATAATAATAAAACTTTTAATTGATTATCATTAATTTTTTTATAAAAATTAATATTATTTTTTTTATAAAAAATTAACATTATTGCAATAATACAAAATATAAAAGATTGAATAAACATTTTTTATAATAATAAAAGATTTATATCTTAATCTTTTAAATTAATTTATTAAATATATATATATATGTCTACTATACCGCATAATAATATATGTGGAATTGAAACAAAAGATAAAATAACATATAAATATAAATGTCCTGCAAATAAATTTTGTAATTATTCTAGTGATGAAAAATTAGGTATTTGTGAAAATACCAGCTGTTTTCCTTATAATATAAATAATGTAAATATAGATATTAAAGATTATGATGGAAGTGCAGTATCAAGAAATAAAATGACAAATAAATGTGACCGTAAAATATCAATAAATGGTAAATGTGGATTAGATAATAATAATACTAAATGTCCGAATAAAGAATGTTGTTCAATTAAAGGTATATGTGGATATGATAAAGAAAGTTGTATATATATATCTCCTTATTATTCTAATGATATAATAGCAGAAGTAAATAGAAATTATTATAGTAATTATGTTGATGTTAAAAATTATCAATATGAATTTATTAAAAAAATTTCTAATAAATATAAAGGTAATAATAATTTTGAAATATCAACTAACAATAAATGTGGTTTAGATTTAGAAAAAGAAAAAATATTTAAATGTACCAATGATAATTATTGTGATAAATATAATAATTGTTCGATAGATTATAATAATTTTAATAATAATAATATAAATTTGAATTTAAATATACAAGATTTAGATTTAAATCTTATACATGGTGAAAATTTTAATAATAATTATGATAAATGGGTTAAAAAAAAAGAAAAAATAGAATCTATTTATAATAAATATATTAATAATAAATTAGAAATTTCAACTAATGAAACTTGTGGTATTGATTTAGAAAATGAAAAAATATTTAAATGTTCTGATAAAAAATTTTGTGATAAAAATAATAAGTGTTCAATAGATTATAATAAATATAATAATAATCAAATTTTTGATTTTAATAATAGTATTTTTAAAGATAATATTAATGAACAAGAATTAAAAAAATTAAATTCAAATTTACTTCATGGAGACAATTTTTTTGAAGAATATAATAAATTTAAAATTCCATTAGATACAAAAGATACAAAAGATACAAAAGATACAAAAGATACAAAATTAATAGAAAAAGAATCTGATAAATTAGATTGTAATAATATTAAAACATTAGATAGTTTTAAAACATTATATAATACAAAAAATAATAATTCTAAAATACTTAATATTATTAAAACAAATAAAGTTGATGATAAAACATGTGATATAAAATATAATTTTTTTGGTAAAATAATTGGTCAAAATAGTAGAAGAGTATCAGTTCAATACAATCCAGATATTGGATATGTATGTACAAATTTTGATAAAGAAATGAGTGGTTTAACAACATTAGATTTAAATGATAAATATAGAGATGAAATAAATTTTATAAAAAATGATAGAATAATTCCAAATTCAATTTTGAATTATGTTTATATAATAATTTTTATTACTTTTATATTTTTAGTTAAAATAAATAAATATATTATATAAACATAAAAAAAAATTGAATATAAATATTTCTGTTTATAAATAATATAAAAAGTAAAATATATATATAATAAAATGTCATTTAAAAATATATCTGATAATGAACAACTAATATTACCATATAATACTTATAATATATTACTTAAACCAGAAGATGTAACATTAATGTTTAAAAAATTTAAAATTAATATTGTACCAAATGATATAAATATATATCAAGAAGCATTAGTACATATATCATATATAAAAAATGAATATATTAATATAGATCCTTCTATATTAATAAATACTGTTCCAAATTCATTAAATTTATTTGAAATTTCAAATGAAAGATTAGAATTTTTAGGTGATACTGTTATAAAATGTATAATTTCAGGATATATATTTCAACGATTTCCTAATGAAGATGAAGGTTTTTTAACAAAATTAAAACAAAAGATTGAAGATAAAGATTCTTTAGCAAGATATGCTAAAAGATTAGGTATTGATCAATATTTAATAATATCAAAATATATTGAAGAAAATAATGGTAGAAATTCAAATAAATTATTAGAAGATGGTTTTGAAGCATTTTTAGGTGCATTATATTTAGATTTAGGATTTGAAACATGTAAACAATTTATGATAATTATCTTAGAAACAGAGATTGATTATGCAGGTATATTATATCAAGATACAAATTATAAAAATCAATTGTTAATATTTTATCATAAAAATAAATGGTCAAATCCAATTTATGTAGAAATAAAATCAGAAGGATATATGAATAAAAAAACATTTACTATGGGAGTAAAAAATTTCAATAATGAAATAATAGCAGAAGCAACAGATATTTCAAAAAAAAAAGCTGAACAAAAAAGTGCATTATTAGCATTATTAAAATATAATCAAATTAATTTAGATCAAATACCAGAAAATATTGAAATTTAATTTATATTAATATAATATAGTATAATATGTCTAATGAAAATAATTATATAGATTTAAAAACAAATGGGCGATTATTTCCAGTATGGGTATTGCATAATTTTAAAAAATATAAATTAGAACCTATTATATATAAATCAAATGAAGATCCTTGTATAGAAATAAATAAAAATAATAGTACAAAAGAAAATTTACAACAATTAAGATTACATCAAAAATTTTTAAGTTCATTTTTTGATTATAGAAGTCCATATAAAGATGTTTTAATATATCACGGTGTAGGTTCTGGTAAAACAGCATCTGCTATTAATATTTATAATATACTTTATAATTATACACCACAAATAAATGTTTTTATATTAATAAAAGCAGCTTTACATGATGATCCTTGGTTAGTAGAATTAAAAAAATGGATATCATCGAGTGATAAAGAAGATAGAATGAATAATATAAAATTTATTCATTATGATGCACCAAATGCAGATAAAGCATTTTTAAATGCTATAAAAGAAGTAGATGTTTTAAAAAAAAATTTATATATTATTGACGAATCGCATTATTTTATAAATAATGTATATAATAATATTGTTTCAGGATATGGAAAACGTGCACATATTATTTATGAACATATAATATCTGAAAAAAAAGAAAATAGACAGACAAGAGTAATATTATTAAGTGGTACTCCTACAGTAAATAATCCATATGAAATAGCATTAACTTTTAATTTATTAAGACCAGATACTTTTCCAAAAACAGAAACAAAATTTAATGAAATTTATATATCTCAAAATATACTTAATCCAGATAATAAAAATATGTTTCAACGTAGAATTATGGGTTTGGTTTCATATTATGTTGGTAATGATCCAAGATTATATGCTAAAAAATATGAAAAAAATAAATTACTTGAAATGGATCCTTATCAAGAAAAAATTTATAATTATTTTGAAGGAATAGAAAAAACTTTTAATAAAAAAAGATTTAGTAGTAAAAGTTCTAAAAGTGTATATAGTGTATATACAAGACAATCAAGTAATTTTGTTTTTCCATTTATGGGAGATAAATTTGATGGTGAAGGAAGACCAAGACCAAATAAATTTAGATTATCAGAACAAGATATTAAAGAAAAAGAAAAAGAAGAAGTAATTGATATGAATAAAGAGAAAAAAAAAAGTATTAAGGCTTATAACTTTGCAATTAATGAATATGTTCAAAAATTTGATGAATATTTAAGTAAATTATATAATAAAGAAGAATTAGATAAAGATATTGAAATATTTAAAACACAATATTCAATGAAATTTATTGAGTTTTGGAAAAATCATAAAACTAAATGTAAATTATTAAAAGCAATGTACAGTTGTTCTTGTAAAATGACAGCTATATTATTTTATATGATGCGATCAAAAGGTCCTGTACTTATATATTCTGGTTTTGTTCTTATGGAAGGTTTGCAAATATTTAAAATTTATTTAAAATATTTTGGTTTTACTGAATTTAATAATAAAAATAAAGATAAAAGTATTAATCATTTTAGATATGTTGAATTTAATGGTATGATTGATAAAGAACAAAGAAAAAAAAATTTAATGGAATTTAATAATAAAGAAAACAAAGATGGATCAAAAATTAAAATAATTTTAATTTCCCCTGCAGGAGCTGAAGGTATTAGTTTAATGAATGTTAAACAAGTTCATATAATGGAACCATACTGGAATGAAGTACGTATTATTCAATTAATAGGACGTGCAGTACGTATGTGTTCTCATCGATATTTTACAATTGAAGAAAGATTTGTTGATATATATCGTTATCATGCAATAAAAACGAATAAAGATGAAACAACAGACGAACGAATATATAAATTAGCTCAATATAAATATAATTTAATTGATTCATTTTTACAAACTATCAGAGAAGTTGCTATTGATTGTGAATTATTTAAAAATGAAAATATGATTGAAAGAAAATACGAATGTTTTCAATTTAATGAATCATCATTATTTAATAAATTTATTGCTCCTGCTTATAAAGATAATTTTTTACAAGATAAAAAATTAGATAATGGGATAAATAGTAAAAAAAGTGAAAAAAAAAAAATAAAAGTTTATAAAATTAAAGCTATTATAAAAGAAAACATAAATGATGTTAAAGAATATTGGTATAATCCTGATACTGGTGTTGTATATGAATTACAATTAAATTATCCAGTTGGAAAAATTTATTTTGAAAATGGTATTCCAGAAAAACATGACAAAGATATTTATATTATAAATGAATCAATTCCTATTCCAACATTATTAAAAACTTCATAAAAAAATATATATTATAATATATATATATAAATTATGGAAAAACATTTAATAGCTTATTATATTGGTATCTTTATAGTATTTGGTAGCCATGTTTATTGTTTATTTAAAAGCAAAGATAAAGAAATGATTAATCATTCATGGTTAAATATTTTCGGAGCGTTGTTAATTGCATATTATTTTATGGATAAAGAAAATATGTGGAAACATTTAACAATGGATAATATTCACGATGAATATAAAGAACGTAAAGAACAAAGAAGAAGAGAAAAAGAAAATAATACTTGTTAAATTAATATTATATGTAAAAAAAATTGAATTTTTTTTTGTTTGAAGTTTTCATTAAAAACAAAAAAATTGCCCCCTCTTTCCAGAAACATGGACAAAGTTGCAACTATCGCAAACACAGACACTACGGTTGTCAGTCCCAGCGATAGTTACATACCGAGTAACATCAGCGAACCACCCCCGTCACTTACATATACGAAATATATGAACAACGAGAATAACAATCTTGACGCTATGATCGACCAGCTTGGTGCATCAACCCTTAACAAGGTTTAAATTCTCTCTATTTTTTTTCTTTTATAATACTTGAGAATTTTTAATATTTCCAGTTTTCATCAACATCAAATGCCCATTTAAATTTTTGTATTAATGTTTTTGTAAATATTTTTTCAATTGGTAGTTTGTGTTTTTTTAAAAAACTAATTGTTATTCGTGGATCTATATAATTTATTTTTGATGTCCCTAAAGATAAATTCTTTAATTCTTTTTTCAATGCTTTTTTTCTTTTTAATTTTTCTATCATTAATTTAATTTTACTTATATCTTTATCTCGTGATTTATATTCTTCAAGCTTATCTTTTAATATTTCTATTCTATCACTTATTTTCTTTATTTGTTCATTATGATTATTTGAAATATTTTTTTGATGATTACATAAACATGCAACTTTAGTATTAGCTTGATTAAATAAATCTAATAATAATTGAATTTTATCTGGTTTATTATATTTATCATACTTTTCTGTTATTTTATTTAATTCTTCATAAAATAAGTTACTTGCATTAAATGTTCTAAATACCTTTGCTGTTAATTCAATCATAAAAGTTTGTAAATATTTATTTAATAAATTTGAATTTATTAAATCAAATAAGTTATCATCTTTATTTTTCATAAATTCTTTTATATTTATATATACATTTTCATTAACTTGTAA
>Ga0114969_10003689_pt1 | contig 12291 bp, 4 predicted proteins | sample M_130807_MF_Meta_FD_87316 | JGI IMG/M metagenome (GOLD analysis project Ga0114969, IMG submission 87316) | Freshwater microbial communities from Lake Montjoie, Canada to study carbon cycling - M_130807_MF_MetaG | ecosystem: Environmental > Aquatic > Freshwater > Lake | place: Lake Montjoie...
AAATCAAAATCAGGCAGGTCGCCACCCGACATTAAAGACAAATAGCAAATTACCCCAGCCCAAACCAATGGCAATAGCCAACGCATATTATTTTTATTATTAATGACCCACTAAAGCAGTATATGCTGCTTTGTCCATCAGTTCGTTTGCTTCTGAAGGGTTGTTCATTTTAACTTTTACCATCCAGCCTTTTACATAAGGATCCTGATTAACCAGTTCGGGATTTGCATTTAAATCGGCATTAAGTTCAAGTATTGTTCCTGAAACCGGTAGAAATAAATCGCTAACAGTTTTAACCGCCTCTACGGTTCCAAATACTTCTTCTCTCTTTAATGTTTTCCCAATGGTATTTACATCTACATAAACAATATCACCTAATTCGCTTTGTGCAAAATCAGTGATTCCAATAACTGCAGTGTCGCCTTCAATGCGAATCCATTCGTGGTCTTTTGTGTAACGGAGATTGTCAGGAAAATTCATTCAATTAAATTTTAAGAGCGGAAAAATAATATCTGAAAGCGGAATGCCTAATCAGAAAATTAATTTGTGTTTTCTTTAAAATAAAAAGAGCACATCAATTTGAGTTGATGTGCTCTTTTTTTAACTAAAATATTATTGCGCCAGAGTAAATCTTATCGTTACACCTGCGTTGGTGTATCTGATCGGATAAGAAGCAGAAGTGGCAGGTATGCTGTATCTTTTATCAACAAACAAACGAATGTTTAAACGATTACTTACCATGTATTCTGCTGAAGGTGAAATACTGATTGTTTTCATTCCCTGTGTTGGCGTGCTTACCGCCTGATCTAATTTGTAATTGGTTGTTATGTTATTGCTAACCGAAACATCGCATTTTAAATTCAAATCATTTTTCAAGTGTTTTTTCTTTCCTTGAATTTTAAACGGAATTGGGGCATTCTTCCATTTGTATCCCAACCCCACTGTAACTTCCGAAGTTCTTGATTCAACCAATTGATAATCCAGGAAGCTCATGGCCAAATTTCTTCCTTTTTTATATTCAAACTTGGTGCTCACATTATTTTTCCACTGAGCATCTACTCCAATGAGCGGCGAAAATTGTTCTGTGATTCCAATGCTCGGTATATCATAAAAGCTGATGAAATTTCCGGAAACAGAATCAATGGTGCTCGGAAGATTTATTCCATCTTTTACATTGCCTTTAAAATCAAGGGCAGAACTGAAAGAATTAATGGTTAGCGTTGAGGTATATCCATGAGAAATATTAAGTGAGTTCCATATTTTCTTTGCCCATTTCATTTTCGTTAAACCATTGTATGTAACCCTCCAGTTAGGCGCAGGAATACCATTGAAGTATTTATATAGCCCGACAGAATTAATATCTTTTCCTGCATATGCAGCAAGAAATGATGGGATTAATACATCCTGTGAATACGGACCGTAGCCATTTGCAAAATTAGAATTGAATGTACTATCCTGCGGATTGTAATAAGGCCCAACGGCTTCGGGATTGTTTTTTGCTAATCGCTGAGAGACAGTTTGGCGGTACTCTTCAAATAAATTAAAAGTTGGCGAATTTCCGTTCGTGTCTGATTTAGAAAATGCAGTGTTCCATGCAATGAACGAAACACTATAAGTACCAAACGCCCGCTCATTCAAATGCTGGTATCCGAGACTTGTATTTTTGAAAAATTCAGTTGTGTTGTAGGAATAGTTTTTCAAAAAGTTAATGTCAACATTTACATCTTTAAGAGGTTCAAATTGAGCTCGGGCAGTAATGTTTCTATTATAGTTTTGAATGAATTGATAATTCATTGAAGTATCACTTGTAATCCATCCTTTTTTTGCAGCATCATTTAACCAGTTTGTATCGGGTTGCATTCCAAAAACAAAGTCCCAGCCAGGAGAGGTTTTATTCAAATCCTGCCCGAAGTTTTTTGCTTTGTAAATAAATCCGGGAAGAGTGGTTCCTCTTGTTTGAGCATAAGTAAAGGTTACTTTCTTTAAACTGATGATTGGACGAATGATAAATGAAAGACCACCTTTTGCAGTAGGCTGATTGTTTTTCTTTTGATCTTTTGAATCCTTTGTATTGTCTTTATTATCCTTTCCGTCTTTTGTTTCACCCTTCTGCTGGTTGAGTGCAGAAGTATTTGTGTTATATGGCTTCAGGAATTTCCATTTATTATACAAATTTCTAAAGTTCAAATCTGTATTAAAGTTTATGTTCTGATCATTATTTAAAGTATTGCCAAGCGGATTTTCCTTTAGTCTGATTTTTTCAAATGCAGTTCCTTTATCGGTTGTATCGCTTACAAGAGGTAATGCAAGCCAATCATATTCAGCGCCATACTTTACAGTTCCGGTGATCCAATCTAAAATCGGAATTTTATTTATCGGAAGAGTATAAGCAAGATTCGCAGTATGATGATAATGTGTTGTGCGACCAAAATTTTTAATGTTGGCCCATACAGAATCTTTTTCAGGTTTTGTATCAATACGACCTGTGTCTTCATCAATGCGTGTATTCGTAATGGCATTGAAATCAAGATTTAATGATTTAGCCAATTCGAATTTCACGCCATAGAACCTGTCCCAGGTCCAGAATTTATTATATGTTGGATCAGCCGGAGGAGAAAGCGCATCAGTTTCTCTCATTCGTGTTTGACCGAACTGACGATCCATAACATTGCGGAATGAAATATTTGTAGGAAGAAAATTGAAATTAAAATCACGAACAGCTTTAATATATTTTGGTTTGGTTCCAATGAGTTTATTAAAAGGAGAAATGAATTTTGATTTTCCGGGGAAAATGTATCCTATTTCACCATGGTATTTTTTTGTAATGTCGCTTTCAATTATCGGGCTTCGCTTGTAAGTTTGAGTAAATGCATAGGTAGCATTCCAGTTTTCAATTCCGTAAATGTGAGGCTTGGCGGTTTTACTGTTATTTACTCTTCGAACATTAGTAAAATTTAAACTCTTGATATTGACAAAATCCTGTGCGGCTTTTCTTGCTGAGTCGCGAGCAGGAGCATCTGTAATCGCATTGAGTTTATCTTTTAACAAAACATCTAATTCGTAAGGATCATATTTTGGATTACTTATAGAACTTGTAACGCCAAGATACATTGGCAATTGTAATCCAACACTTTTAGGCAAAAATTTTCCGAGCTGAAAAGTTCCGGAAGCGTCGTATTGGAAGAAGTTGTCTTTGTATCGCTCATTGAGTTTTTGTTCCAGGGAACCAAAACCAATTGAGTGCATTGTTCCGCTTACAGATATATTCCCAAGGTCAGCCAGTTTCACATCTACTCTTCCCAAAGCAGCATATCCGCCCTCTTCATCAAACCCGCTTAATCTTAATTCATTAAACCAAAGTTCAGCACATTTTGCTCTGCCATCATCAGCATCTCCAACAGGATAACCGCTTCCCTGCTTTGGATTGTGAATACCAAGCATTGCAACTTTTGCTAATCCTAAATCCGGATTTCCTACTATGGTAATTCTATCTCCATTAGATAAAACAAGAGAATAAGGAGTACTGAATGAGGCACTTGCAGCATTACGGGCAGATTTTATTTCAGTTAATTGGTCCAGGGTGATTTCAAAATTATTTGAAGCCGGCCAAACATTAAAAGTATCGTTGTTATTAAACAGAGATGGTGTTAATGCTTTTTCATATTCATAATAATTACTGATGAAATCTGAACCCAATCGTATGAAAGCAGTTAAATCACCGTAATTGAAAGTATATCCTGTGCCTGCGTTTTCAGCGTGCACAAACATTTTTAAAACCTTAAAAGTGCGCAGATCTAAATTTAAACTTTTATAAACAGCTCTTGAATCTCCATCCTGAAGATTACATGCCTGAACACTTAAAGATTGTTCGTTTTGTAAAAGCGTTTGAACCGAACCTAATTGCTGTTCGCGTTGAATGCCTGGAGGCATTACATAATTAATTGGTTGGCGCTGTGAATTTTCTTCTAACGAAACAGAACCGACATTAAAAAATGTTTCGCCATTGTTATCATCCGGAATGTATTCTCCCGGAGCTTGAAGACTGAATTGATACTTGCGCCATTGGTTACGAACAAATTCTAATTTAGCAAAGCGAAGATTTACCGTAGTATCAAAACCGGCCAAATAAACCCTGATGAAGCGAATTGATTTGAAATCCTGAATTCCACCAATTTTTTTATAGTATTCTTCAATAGGAATTTTTACCTGAATCCATCTTTCTTGTCCGAGTAAATTTCCGTCATTACAATTTACATCAGCTGTCACAATATCGGTGATGTGATTATTTCCGGTACTTATTAAATCATTTGGATTTAATGAAACTTTATATTCAAAATATTCTTCGGTCTCACTTAGTGTATTATCGCGATTTAAGTCCTCTGTTTCTGGGATGTTTGTTGCGGCCTCAGATATTGCCTGGCCTGAAGTTGATATTGGTGAATTACCATCAGGATTGTTATATTTTTTATAGCGATCTAAAATTCCGATTTGATCTGAATCATAATCACCACCAAGATAGTAATGATAGTTGTCGCCCGCCGGATCATTTAATGCAGCATTGTAATACGGAGAATTTATTCCATAATTCTGAGCAATACTATCTAAGTAAACAGAGTCAAAGGCAACCTCATAGCCGTCCTTTTCTCCAACACCATCATATCCCACATCCTGATATTCTCTTGCAGCTTCATTGTTAGAAAATGAATTTGTTGGCGGAAGGTTTACAGGAACAATGGACCAGGTGGTAGTATCAACATTTGCCTGACTTGAACTGCTTTCCGGCAAACCATTTTCCATAAACAAACGAGAATCTTTTAATACATCTTCTGAAATATTTCCAAGATCAATAAAAATATCTCCATACCTGTTGCCTCCATATCCATTCAGATAAGGATCAAGCACCCAAAATTGAATGTACTCAATGTTCGCTTGTTCAAAATCATTGTAATCAATACTGCGCATTATTCCACCAAAATTCTTTTCAGGATTTTTTAAATGAATTCTCCCTTCAGAATCAACTCCGTTAAAAGAATTTGGACCAGCAAGAAAATTATAAGGCCCTTTAACATTCGGCTCAAAATTTAAATCGAAAGTCGGAAGATTATTGGGTAAGCCCTGAACCTGTTGTTTGTTTGGAAATAACTCTTTTTCATTTATTTCCCGTGTGTAAAAACTACACTGCTCTGCAGGATTATTTTTTATGTGCTCAGGAGTTGACGATATGTTTCTTAAGAAAAGAGGATCAATGGCATACCACGAAAGTTTTGCGCGGTGATAACCATAAAACAAATTATTAATTGAATCAGCTTCAGGAAATAATCCTGTTGACGATCTGGATGGCGTGCTGGCTAGTACCCAGCTGCTATAAGGAAATTTTAAATCGTAAGTGCTTTGCGTTCCTTCAAAATCGTCGATATATACCTGACCGGCATTTCCTTTTCCTATTGCCTTGCTGTGACCAGGGTCAAGACGAGCAACTTCACCGCTCACAGTAACTGTTGATTTTTCTTTTGTATCAAGCAAAGGCAATTTGTCAATCAATCTGGTTATGAAACCTGATTCGGTTTGCCAGCTTCCATCTAAACCATATATAGCATTGCTGATAGGATCGTCGCCAACATTTAATTTACGGGTATATGGTCGCTCTGATAAATGAAGATATGTTCCGCCTAATTTAAAATGATCGTTGATGTAATAATCAGCTCGCGTTCCAAATAAAGTTTTTGTTGTAAAACCAAAGGTTGCATTGTTTTCAAATGACACATTTATAGGCGCACCGGAATTCATAATTCCCTGGTTTATAATTTTCAATCTTCCTAAATTGTAGTCAACCGTATAGTCGACATTTTCCTGTAACACCTGACCACCTGCGGTTACTTTAACGGAGCCTTGTGGAATATTAAATGCGCCCAATGAAATATCAGTAGATGATGAACCTTTATATGAGCCTTTTATTATGTAGCGATCAAACTCGGGAAATTGAAGAGCAATTGTTTTTGTTGAATCATATAAAACCTGATATACATATTTTGACGCAACATTTTGATCAGTAAATTTCGAATTCAAATCTTTTCCAAAGGGCTCAAGTACCGGGAAAATAACTTTTCCGTTGTTTGGGTTAATAGTAACGCCTGGTATAAAATCAAAAACTCCGTCTGGCTGAGGATCCTGATTATTATTTAAACGATCCAATCCGAGTAATCGAATGAGTGGAATGCTATTCACATTTCCGGCAGGAATAAATCTTCTTGCGCCGCCGGCAGGATCAAGGTAATAAACATCTAATCTGAAGTCAGATGGATTTACCTGATATGCACCGAGTGAATACACATTTTTCATCATTAACTTCCAGATTGGAAGTTTTGGACGAACAGAGGTGCTCTTCAACATTTTTAAAAATAAAACATTTGGCACATCAGCATTTGTCGGAAGGTCTTGAGCAAATTCACCAACCTGATAAACTTTTCCATTGTAGGTATATTGGTACGCTACTGCCAGTACATCATCAGGATTCAATTGTTGGTTTAATAAAATAAAACCCAGCTGAGGTTGAAGTGTGTACTCAGAAGCAGAAAGCTGGCGCGCATATGTTTTTTCAAAATCCTGAACTGCCTGCAATTGATAACTGCCACCTGTTAAAGTTTGTATTGTTGAACTCAATGATCTTGCATTTTGATCCTGCGATAATTTGTAATACAAATCATTTGATGCGCTTTGCGTTGGAAATTTATTTAATGAGGAACCAGCTGGCAGGGCGTTGCCAGCATATGGTAATATCTGAGGACTGTATGGCTGATTTTCTCCTAAATCCTGAAACGCAACAATGTCGCGTGTAAGTGTAGTGGCTCCATTTTTATTTGTAACCCACACTTCAATTTTATTTATCTGGGCTCCTGTATTAATGATAGGAATTTGAGCCATGTTTTTATTATAGTTTTCACGAAAATATTGGCCCAGAAAATAGTTTCTGTTTTCATCGTATTGGTCGGCATTAACTTCAAAAGTTTGAGTTTGGGCCCCACCTTGTATGGTGATGTTTTGTGCCTGTGATTTTTGTTGTGAGATAACACTGGTTAACATCAACCGCCCGAATTGTAATTGCGTTTTTAATCCAAACAAACTCTGGCTTCCCTGTATTAAAGTAGTGTTGAGCGGCAGACTCACATTTCCTGCTTCAATCTTTTTTATAATTTCATCTTGATATCCGGTGTATTCAAGTTTCACCTGATTTTCAAAATCAAATGAACTTTGAGTATTGTAGTTAGTAGTGAGCTTTAATTTATCTCCTATTTTTCCAACCACATTCATTTGAATATTCATGTCAAATTGAAATCCACCCTGTTTGCGTTGTTGCGCCGTAAGTGTGGGATTCTGAATATTCTGCCTGTTGTAGCCGAATGTTAAATCAATATTTCCATTGGGGCGAATGTCAACAGAAGTGCCTCCAAACAAACGATCGGCTAACTGGCCACCAACATTAACTTTTGGAATTAGACCCTTGTGAGTAAGTAAAGAATTTGAATTGCTGAGCTGTTCGAAATTTTCTTTTTGAGTTTTATCGTATTCATATTTTAAAAACTCCTCAAAACTCATGTAAGTGGGGCTCCGATAGAATTGATCGCCGATTGTTTCGGTTAAAATGTATTGATTGGTTTCAGGATCATATTGAACATCTTGTTTAATGTTGGATGGATCATTTAAATCCATTGAATTATTATTCTGGTCTGCAACACTTCCGTTATTATCTTCAATCGGATAATGCAAGTCAATATCAGGAGGCGTATCAATCGCCGCAGTTGAAATTGCCGATGCGTTATTTGTTGACTTGAATTTGTTAAATTCATTTTTGCCTATTGCCGATAATACTGTAAGCACAGCAAATGCAGATACAATGATGAATGCAGGATTAGAATTGCGTTTCAATTTCGCCTTAGTTTTTTCTGCTAAAAAATTAAAAAAGTCCCCCCGAAAATAGGTGATGGCTAAAATAGCCCGCACTATAGTCGACAATCAAATTGTTTTCAACACCTGTTTAATGATGTCCTCTACTGTCATAGACGGATTTGAAGACACCACCCGCTGCACTGCTTGCTCAGCTGGTGCGCGTGAAAAACCCAACATGATAAGTGCGCTTAACGCCTCATCTTTAACTTTATTATTCGGAGAAAAGCTATCAGCCTTTGTAGCAACTTTTGCCACTTTATCTTTTAACTCAAGTATAATTCTCTTTGCAGTTTTCGGTCCTATGCCTTTTATGCGTTCGAATGCATGAGCATTCTCAGTTAAAATAGCATTGCGCAAATCGTTTGGCGATAATGCTGAAAGAACCATTCGAACAGTGGAAGCGCCAACTCCTGAAATATTTAACAACTCGGTAAACATTGTGCGCTCTTCTTCTTCAGCAAAACCATACAACGAAACTATAAGCGGACTTTGCGTTCCGCCGGTGATGTGGAGGTAGGTATGTAATTTCCCGGAATCATCGTGCTGAATTTTACTCCAGGTGTTCATCGAAATATTTACATGATATCCTACTCCACCATTTTCAATAATTATATGAGTTGGGCTTTTGAATGAAAATTTTCCCTGTAAGTATGAAATCATTTCCGACCGCTTTTAACCTGTGCATCCACTACTGCAATGTTAACCATGTTTACTATTTCACGCACACTGCTGCCGAGTTGCAGTATGTGAACAGGCCGTTTCAATCCCAATAAAATTGGTCCGATGGTATCAGCCAATCCTAATTCCTGAATTAATTTATAAGCAATATTTCCGGCCGCGAGGTTTGGAAAAATGAGTGTGTTGGCTCCCCCATTTACCAATTCTGAAAATGGATAATTATCACGCAGCAAATCGCGATGCAGGGCAAAGTTTGCCTGCATTTCTCCGTCCACTATTAATCCCGGATATCGTTGTTTTAAAATCTGTACTGCTTTGCTTACTCTTTCGGGTTCTTCACCGGCGGTGCTTCCGAAGTTAGAATAAGAAAGCATTGCTACTCTTGGTTGCACATTAAATTGCTGAACCGCCTTTGCGGTTACCGCAGTTATCTCCACCAAATCTTCTGCACTTGGATTTACATTCACAGTTGTATCTGCAAAAAATAACGGGCCACGCTTTGTGAGCATAATGTACATACCTGCAACTTTACTCACTCCATCTTCAGTACCGATAATTTGTAGTGCAGGTTTTATTGTTTGGGCATAATTGCGGGTGAGTCCGCTGATGAGTGCATCTGCTTCACCCAGTTCCACCATCATTGCGCCGAAATAATTTCGTTCGTACATGAGCTTTTTAGATTCATGTAATGTTACCCCCCTTCTTTTTCTTTTATCAAACAGAATGGCCGCATACTCAAGACGCTTAATATCCATATCGTGCGAACGAGGGTCAACAATTAAAGAGTCACCAAGGTCTAATCCGTTTTCGGAAATGATGCTTTCAATTTTTTCTTTATCGCCCAGCAAAATTGGTTTTGCAATTCCTTCGTCACGGACAATCTGAGCCGCTTTCAGAATTTTATAAGTATCGGCTTCAGCAAAAACCACGCGTTTCGGATTTCGCTTTGCTTTATTGGTAATGACCCGCATCACATTATCATCGCGTCCTAATCTTTTTGAGAGTTCATTTTCATAACCTTCCCAGTCAGTAATTATATTGCGCGCAACACCACTTTCAATTGCAGCTTTTGCTACTGCGGGAGAAACTGTAGTAAGTAATCGTGGGTCAATTGGTTTTGGAATGATATATTCTTTTCCGAACGATATATTTTTTTCGTTGTAAGCAAGGTTAACTAAATCAGGTACAGGTTTTTTGGCTAATTCCGCCAAAGCCTTGACAGCTGCAAGTTTCATGGCTTCATTAATTTCCGTTGCGCGAACATCCAGAGCTCCGCGAAAGATGAATGGAAATCCTAAAACATTATTTACCTGATTAGGATAATCACTTCTTCCGGTAGCCATAATAATATCTTCTCTCGAAGCAATTGCCAATTCATAACTAATTTCAGGGTCCGGATTTGCCAATGCAAATACAATTGGTGTATCTGCCATTGACTGAATATGTTTCTGTGATAATATATTTCCTTTTGATAATCCAAGAAACACATCCGCACCCTTCATTGCTTCTTCAAGGGTTGAAATATTTCTGGTAGTTGCGAATTGTTTTTTGGTTCCATCTAAACCTTCTCGGTCGGAGCGGATAACTCCACTGCTATCCACCATCACTATGTTTTCACACAATACACCAAGGGCCACATACAACTTTGCACAACTGATGGCCGATGCACCCGCCCCGTTTACAACCAGTTTTATTTCATCAATTTTTTTATCAGCAACTTCTAAAGCATTTAATAAAGCTGCTCCTGAAATAATCGCAGTGCCGTGCTGATCGTCGTGCATGACCGGAATTTTCATTTCAGCCTTTAATCGCGATTCAATTTCAAAACACTCAGGCGCTTTAATATCTTCTAAATTTATTCCACCAAATGTTGGCTCTAATGCTTTTACTGCTGCTATAAACTCCTCAACATTTTTAGTATTTATTTCGATATCGAATACATCTATATCCTCAAATATTTTAAAGAGCAATCCCTTACCTTCCATTACTGGCTTTGATGCTTCAGGACCAATATCTCCAAGGCCCAATACTGCAGTTCCATTAGTAATTACACCCACCAGGTTTCCCTTAGCAGTGTATTTGTAAACATTCTCTACATCTCTGGCAATTTCAAGGCAGGGTTCTGCTACACCTGGTGAATATGCTAAAGCAAGGTCGCGCTGTGTTTTGGTTTCCTTAGTAGGAATCACTTCAATTTTACCAGGTCGGCCTTTCATGTGATACTCTAAAGCATCTTCACGGCTCACCTTACTTTTTGAATGCAACTCTATTTTATTATCCTCTTGTAATTCAGGAATGTTTTTTTTCTTTTTTCCTCCAGTCGTCACTGATTCAGTTCCCATTATTGGTGTTGTTGTGTGATTTGTAATTCGCTAAAATAATAAAACGATATTATTTAGTTTTTTTGATCTGAAATTTTGTTCAGGAATTTGCTTTTAGCATTTATTCCAATCAAACAATTTTCTAAACAAGCTTAATTCACTAAGGAAAATAAAACTCAGGACAGTTTATGATAAGCTTTGAGCCAACGCTCAGGTAACTCTTCTTTACATGCTGATTGATAATCTTCATAAGAGCATGGCAGCACTTTGTTTTTTCTTCTGATTCTTCCGCGACCACCAACCGGAACTTCCATCCACCACATGTCGCTTTTTATACTTTTCCAGAAGGTCATTTCATAATGATTTTGACGGAAGTGTATGATGTATTTTGTAAAACTCTCATCATTATCACGCGGTTGTTCTTTTCGCCGACTATAAAACCCATCAGCAAAATACCAAACCATTTGAGCAGCAAGCTGAACGGTTTGTTCTCTATCATCAACCATCGGATTTATTTCATACAAACCAAATGAAGTCATCTGCTCACTCAATCCTGCGTATCGTGCAATCTGGCATGCGTCTTCACCACGCAAACCATTTGGCGTGGCATTTCTGTTTCCCGGTGCATCGGAATATCTTACCGCTGAAATATCAAAACTCAACATATGTGTAGAGCGCAACACAGGTTCCATTTCTACGGTACCATCAAACAGTTTCCCCAAACGATATAAATCGAAATGCAATTTATCAAGTGTTTCTAATGTATGCGGAGGAGCAAAATGTGTTTGATAGGCAATGTGACTATAGTTGAAAAGATAATTCGGTTGATGCATCATTAACCGCATAAGGTAATTGTCGCTGTTAATTTCAGGTTCGTTCTCGCGGATATCAATAAACGAATCAACCACTGCAACATTTATTATTTCCTCCAGCTCTTGATAACCGCCGTACTGCGCATAAGTTAAATCGTGACTGCCGCCAATAATGACCGGCACAATTTTCATTCGTAATAACTCGGCAACCAGCTTACTCAACGCAACATAAGTATCGCGCATTGTTACACCTCGAATAATATTTCCAAGATCAGCAATATTCAAATCGTATTGTTGCTTATATAATTTGTAAAGGTGATGGCGAACCGCATCAGGAGCCTCAGCGCAGCCATTATTCCGTAAAGAACCTCGATCTTCCATAACTCCGATAATAGCCAAATCAATTCCAATCAGGTCTTCGATTCCCTCTGTATTAAATCGTATTTGCTTCCCCCACTGAGTGTCGTGCAGATTTTTTAAATCAATGAAAGACGATAAGTTGAGGGGGGTCAGAAATTCTTCAAACATAATTTTTC
>Ga0114969_10003690_pt1 | contig 12289 bp, 9 predicted proteins | sample M_130807_MF_Meta_FD_87316 | JGI IMG/M metagenome (GOLD analysis project Ga0114969, IMG submission 87316) | Freshwater microbial communities from Lake Montjoie, Canada to study carbon cycling - M_130807_MF_MetaG | ecosystem: Environmental > Aquatic > Freshwater > Lake | place: Lake Montjoie...
AACTTACGCAGTTCTGCCGCCAACCCGTTCGCCGCCGCCAAATCTTCGCTCTTCAGGCGGTTCACTTCACGCGCCAGATCAAACAGCGCTGAATAAGCTTCTGGCGTATTGAAGTCATCGTCCATCGCTTCGCGGAAGCGGGCTTCAAAGGCTTCACCACCGGCTGGCTGCGCATTAAAATCGGTGCCACGCAGCGCGGTGTATAAACGTTCGAGCGAAGCACGCGCCTGCTTCAGGTTATCTTCGCTGTAGTTCAACTGGCTGCGATAGTGGCCAGACATCAGGAAGTAACGCACGGTTTCCGCATCGTAATACGCCAGCACGTCGCGAATGGTGAAGAAGTTGTTCAATGATTTGGACATCTTCTCTTTATCGATCATCACCATACCGGAGTGCATCCAGTAATTGACGTACGGGCCGTCGTGCGCACAGCTGGACTGCGCAATCTCGTTCTCATGGTGCGGGAACATCAGATCGGAACCGCCACCGTGGATATCGAAATGGGTGCCGAGTTGTTTGCCGTTCATCGCCGAGCACTCAATGTGCCAGCCTGGGCGGCCAGCGCCCCACGGGGATTCCCAGCTTGGTTCGCCCGGTTTGGACATTTTCCACAGCACAAAGTCCATTGGGTTGCGTTTCACGTCGTCCACTTCCACACGCGCACCGGCTTGCAACTGCTCCAGATCCTGGCGCGACAACAAGCCGTAGTCTGGATCGCTGTCGATAGAGAACATCACATCGCCATTGCTGGCGACATAAGCGTGATCGCGCGCGATCAAACGCTGGGTGATCTCGATAATTTCATGGATGTGGTGCGTGGCACGCGGCTCTAGGTCTGGGCGCTCGATCAGCAATGCGTCAAAATCCGCATGCATCTCTGCCAGCATCCGCGTGGTCAGTTGATCGCAGGTTTCGCCGTTCTCTGCGGCGCGGCGGATAATTTTATCGTCTACGTCGGTGACGTTACGCACGTAGTTGAGCGAATAACCGAGATAACGCAGGTAGCGCGCCACCACGTCAAAAGCCACAAAGGTACGCCCGTGGCCGATGTGACACAGGTCATAAATGGTTACCCCGCACACGTACATGCCCACTTTACCGGCATGAATAGGCTTGAATTCCTCTTTTTGACGACTCAGGGTATTGAAGATCTTTAGCATCAGGGCATTCCGTGGTGTGCAATGTTGATCGGGTTAATCAACGTATTGAAACCCGAAAGGCTGCGCTAATGCAAGGTTAAGGCCAAGGATTGCTGATTTCAGCGGCAGAAAATCAGAGTTCCGCCCACGGGCAAGCGGCAAGCTGCTGACTGATTAATTGAGATATGTTATAAAGCCGGTCTGATCGCTCACGTCTCTATATGACACATCACTTCATTGCTAGGACTAAACTATGGTTACTTTCCACACCAATCACGGCGACATCGTTATCAAAACTTTCGCTGAGCAAGCGCCGGTCACCGTTGAAAACTTCCTGAGCTACTGCCGTGAAGGTTTCTACGACAACACCATCTTCCACCGTGTGATTAATGGTTTCATGGTGCAGGGCGGTGGTTTTGAAGCTGGCATGCGTCAGAAAGACACCAAAGCAACCATCAAAAACGAAGCCAACAACGGCCTGAAAAACACCCGTGGCACCTTGGCGATGGCGCGCACCAACGATCCGCACTCTGCTACCGCACAGTTCTTTATCAACGTGGTTGATAACGACTTCCTGAACTTCCGTGGCGAAAACGCCCAGGGTTGGGGCTATTGCGTGTTTGCCGAAGTGGCTGAAGGCCTGGACGTGGTCGACAAAATCAAAGGCGTAAAAACCGGCCGCAGCGGCATGCACCAGGACGTGCCAGTGGAAGATGTAGTGATCACCAGCGTCACCATCAGCGAGTAATCGCCGCCGCATGAGCACGCTGTTTATCGCAGACTTGCATTTATGCGCACAGGAACCGGCAATCACTGCCGGTTTTCTGCGTTTTTTGCAGCGTGACGCCGTTCACGCCGACGCGTTATACATTCTGGGCGATCTGTTCGAAGCCTGGATTGGTGACGACGATCCTGAGCCATTGCACGCCGAAATCGCCGCCGCTTTAAAAGCACTGCAACAGGCGGGTATCCCCTGCTACTTTATCCACGGCAACCGCGATTTCCTGCTCGGCGAGCGTTTCTCTGAGGCCAGCGGCATGACCCTGCTGCCGGAACAGCAGGTGATCGATCTGTATGGCCGCAGAATCCTGATCATGCACGGCGATACTTTGTGTACCGACGATCAGGCCTATCAGGAATTCCGCCGTAAGGTGCATAACACCTGGATCCAGAAACTGTTCCTGGCGTTGCCGCTGCGCTGGCGTTTGAAGATCGCCGCCAAAATGCGTGCGCGCAGCCAACAGACCAATCAGTATAAATCTGAAGCGATTATGGACGTTAACCCGCAGGCCGTTGAGCAAGCGATGCTGCACCACAACGTGCACTGGCTGATCCACGGGCACACCCACCGCCCCGCGATCCACCCACTTATGCTTAGCACCGGCAAAGCCCAGCGTGCGGTACTAGGAGCCTGGCACGTAGAAGGTTCCATGATTAAAGTCACGCCAGAAGCCGTTGAACTGATCCCATTCCCTCTCTGAGTTTCTGCTAACAATATTCGCACTTTTGCCGGTGAAAACTGGCGACGCAACCGTTTTCCTCGCCATACACTCATGATATGCTCTACGCCCTCATCCGGCCTGCCGGGCCGACATCTGTACAACGACAGGAGCCATACCCACATGGGATCCAACGCTGCTTCAGCCAGCAATGCTGAGGTTAAAATCGCAATTGTAATGGGATCAAAAAGTGACTGGGCCACCATGCAGTTTGCGGCCGAAGTCCTGACTATGCTCGAAGTCCCGTTCCATGTCGAAGTCGTCTCCGCCCATCGCACGCCAGATAAACTGTTCAGCTTTGCCGAACATGCAAGTGCTATCGGTTTTGATGTGATCATCGCCGGTGCCGGTGGTGCAGCGCACCTGCCGGGCATGCTGGCAGCGAAAACGCTGGTTCCGGTGCTGGGTGTTCCGGTGCAAAGCGCCGCCTTGAGCGGTGTCGATAGCCTGTATTCGATTGTGCAGATGCCGCGCGGTATTCCCGTCGGCACGCTGGCGATTGGTAAAGCCGGTGCGGCCAATGCTGCCTTGTTGGCGGCGCAAATTCTGGCGCTGCACGACACGGCGCTGGCACAGCGCTTGGCCGACTGGCGTCAGGCGCAAACTGACGATGTGCTGAACAACCCAGACCCGCGGGAGGAAGCATGAAGCCGGTTTGCGTACTGGGTAACGGCCAGTTAGGGCGCATGCTGCGCCAGGCTGGCGAACCTCTGGGGATTGCGGTTTATCCGGTGGGTATCGACGCCGAGCCGGAAGCAGTGCCCTATCAGAACAGCGTGATCACCGCCGAGATCGAACGCTGGCCGGAAACTGCGCTAACGCGTGAACTCGCCACCCACAGTAACTTCGTCAACCGCGATATTTTCCCGCGCTTGGCCGATCGCCTGACGCAAAAACAGCTGCTCGATCAACTTAATCTGGCCACCGCCCCGTGGCAACTGCTGGCCAGCCACGAGCAATGGCCACAGGTGTTTACGAATTTGGGTGAATTGGCGATCGTCAAACGCCGCGTCGGCGGTTACGACGGCCGTGGGCAGTGGCGTTTGCGCCCGGGCCAGGAAAGCGAATTACCGGCCGATACTTACGGCGAATGTATTGTTGAGCAAGGGATCAATTTCTCTGGCGAAGTGTCTTTAGTGGGCGCGCGCGGTCATGATGGCCAGTCGGTGTTCTACCCGTTGACCCACAATCTGCATGAAGAAGGCATTCTGCGCACCAGCGTGGTGCTGCCGCAGCCAAACCCGGCGTTGCAGCAGCAGGCAGAGCAGATGCTGTCGGCTATTTTGAATGAGCTGAACTACGTTGGCGTGATGGCGATGGAGTGCTTTATCGTCGGCGATCGCTTGCTGATTAACGAACTGGCACCCAGGGTACACAACAGCGGGCACTGGACGCAAAACGGCGCATCGATTAGCCAGTTTGAACTGCATTTACGCGCCATTCTTGATCTGCCGCTGCCAACGCCGGTGGTGAATACGCCGTCGGTGATGGTCAACCTGATTGGCACGGCGGTGAATCTGCAATGGCTGGCTCTGCCGCTGGTGCATCTGCACTGGTATGAGAAAGAGGTACGCGCAGGCCGCAAGGTTGGGCACCTGAACCTTAACGATCCTCATGCCGCATCGTTACAGCAGGCATTGCAAGCCTTGGCCCCCTTGCTGCCAGCCGAATACCAAAGTGGTTTGGCCTGGGCGCAGCAAAAACTGGGTTAATGGTTCCCCTAAAAGGCGAGTAATCCCCCACCTATACCCAAAATAATTCGAGTTGCTTGTAGGCGGCAACGGAGTGACAAATCGGTCAGAGACCGATTTGAGCAGCGCTTGCGCTGACCCGAAGGGTGAGCCTCTTTGAGGCTCATAACCCCTAGGGGCATAGATAACTATGTGACTAGGGTGAACGACAAATCTGCTTGGCAGATTTGAACACCGCTTGCGGTGGCCCCGAAGGGGCGAGGCCCAGCATGGGCCGAGTCACGCAGCCAACACCCAAGCAACTTGAAGTATGAAGGGTATATTCGGCCTCTTCAATCGCCCCCTTTACGAGGGCAAATACCCCTTCACCGTAGCTTTACCACATTCAACATCGTCTATTCTATTCAATAGCCCGTCTGTGTCTCCCTGCATCTGAGTCAGGAGTGTTCTATGCCACTTTTTTCGCCCAATGCTTGTACTTTCGCCATGGTTGCCCTGTTCAGTACCGCTGCCACGGCCGACATCTTGCTTAACGGTACCCGTGTGATTTATCTGTCGGATGCCAAAGACGTCAATCTCCGCGTCCAAAACGTTGGCTCATCGTCCGTACTGCTACAAAACTGGATCGATGACGGCGATGCTGACGCCAGCCCGGCCGTCAGCAAAGCGCCCTTCTTTTTAAGCCCACCCATGAACCAGCTCGAACCGGGTAAAAGCCAGATATTGCGTATCAACTACATCGGTAACAACCTGCCGATGAACAAAGAGTCGCTGTTCTGGCTGAACGTGTTGGAAGTTCCACCCAAGGGCCAGGTAGAAGCCGACGCTAAACGCCCGCAGATAGCCTTCCGTAACCGTATCAAACTGTTCTATCGCCCGGCAGGTTTACCGGGCGATGCCAGCAATGCTGTCAAAGCGTTCATCTGGAGTACTCAAGGCCGCCGCGTGCAGGCCAACAACCCTACGCCATATTACGTCTCTTTCGTAAACATGTCGGTCAATGGCAAAAAGCTCGAAGGGACCCTAGTGGCCCCCTATTCCACGCAGGTATTAGATCTGCCAGCCCAGGCTGGCAACAAGGTTAGTGGCAGCTTTGTTAATGATTACGGGGCCATCAGTTCTTTCGACGCGGTGGTTAAATAGCCTCTCTGCGCAGATCAATAGTCAATAACCGGGCAAAGGCAGCGATATCTGGTGGCCGATCGACTGGATTAACCGCAAGCGCGCCGTCGATGGCCTGTAAAAACTGCTGGGAATAGCCGGGCAGTTGACGCTGTGCCAAGGGATGATAGATATCTTCAATACAGCGCGTTAGGCTCACCGGCGGCAGGCGGCCGGTGATAAGCGTAGACACCAGCGCGCCAATGGAATAGATATCAGACCAGGGGCCGTGGGCATATCCTCCGGTGTTGCAATAGAGTTCCGCCGGGGAGAAGCCGGGTTTTAACACGATGTTGGTCTTTTTCGGGCCATCCGCTGCCAGGAAGCAGGCGGAGCCGAAATCCAGCAAAATCGGGGGATGGTGCTCCTCAATCTGTATGTTGTCCCATGAAATATCCCGATGCAGGCAGCCTTGCTGATGTACCGCCGCCACGGTATGCAGCAGCGAAGCGAGTAACGTTCTGAGCCAAACCTCGGTCACCATCGCAGGGTTCTGCGCGTAGCGTTTTTTCAGGGTGGTGCCGCCGTACAGCGGCGTGCTGATGTAGGCGGTGCCATTCTCTTGCCAGAAGTCCAACAACGGCGGTATACAGGGGTGACCAAGGCTACCGAGTATTTTTGCCTCTTGGCGAAAGTAATCCCGCCCGGCGTTAAACGTCGGCAGCAGGAAAGGGTTACGCGGCATCACCAAGCCATCATCGTTGCGCATCGCGATCGCAGTGGGGATATATTCCTTAACGGCGACAACACGTTGTTGCCGATGGTCGAAGGCCCGATAAACAATGCTGAAGCCACCTTCGCCGATTACCTGCTGAATTTCCAACTGCGCAAAACGATAGCCCGGAGGCAGCGCCTGAGCGCCGCACCCGAACACTTCCGTGGCTGACCCTGTATAGGCTGTCAGCACGGTCCGTTCTCCACTCGGCTACGCACGGAAGTCATAGGCAAAGGCCTTCTCGGCATAGCTGATATGCAGGTGGCGGAACTGCTGCAACTCGGTACTGGCGGTCAGCAAACGATGGCTGATCTGCGGCAGCAGGGTATTGGTCAGAATGGTATCCACCATCCGCCCGCCGGATTCCACTTCGGTACAGCGGTTGACGATCTGCTGGATCACCTCATCATCAAACGAGCAGGTCATATGGTGGCTTTCCAGCAGACGCTTGCGGATCCGCTCCAACTGTAGCTTCACGATATCCCCCAACACCGCATCGCTCAGCGGGTAGTAAGGGATCACGTTCAACCGGCCGAGCAGCGCCGCGGGGAACGCCCGCAGCAGGGTATCGCGCAGCGCAGCGGTCAGTTGCTCGCATTCTGGCAACAGGGCCGGATCGGCGCACAGCGCGTTCACCACTTCGCTGCCCACGTTGGAAGTGAGAATAATGATGGTGTTACGGAAATCGATACGCTGCCCTTCACCATCTTCCATCCAGCCTTTATCGAACACCTGATAGAAGATTTCATGCACGTCGGAGTGCGCTTTCTCGATCTCGTCGAGCAGGATCACACTGTACGGGCGGCGGCGCACCGCCTCGGTCAACACGCCCCCTTCGCCGTAGCCCACGTAGCCCGGAGGCGCGCCTTTCAGGGTGGAGACGGTGTGGGGTTCCTGAAACTCACTCATATTGATGGTGATAACGTTGCGCTCGCCGCCGTAGAAATTTTCTGCCAGCGCGTGGGCGGTTTCGGTTTTGCCCACGCCGGAAGGGCCACACAGCATAAAGACCCCGATAGGCTTGTTCGGATCATCCAGGCTGGCGCGCGAGGTAATCAGGCGGCGGGCGATCAGTTCCAGACCGTGCTTCTGGCCGATCACTCGCTCGTTTAAGCTGTCCGCCAGCTTGAGCACCGCTTCCACTTCATTTTTCATCATGCGGCCCAGCGGAATGCCGGTCCAGTCGGCCACCACCGAGGCGATGGTATTGGCATCCACCGAGGAAAACAGCAGCGGATCGTCCCCCTGTAAAACAGCCAGCTGTTGCTGTAGTTCATTGAGATCGGAGCGCAACGCGTCCTCGGCTTCTTGATCGGCCACCTCGCCTGGGCGATAGATCTTGGCGCGCAGTTCAATAATCTCGTTCACCAGCACCCGCTCGTCGTTCCAGCGGGCGTTCAGGACGGCCAACTGCTGCTGCGTCTGCGCCAGCTGCTGTTTGATCTGCTCTGGGCGCTGCGCGTCACCGGCTCCGATGCGCACATCGCGCACCGCGACCTCCAGCTCGGTTTCCAGCGCTTCGATATGGCGGCGGCAGCTTTCCACCCGGCCCGGTTCGGCATGCTGGCTGACCGCCACCCTGGCGCAGGCGGTATCCAGCAGGCTGATGGCTTTATCTGGCAACTGTCGGTCAGGAATATAGCGGTGAGACAGGCGCACCGCAGCTTCCACCGCTTCATCCAGCAGGATGATCTGGTGGTGTTTCTCCAGCGTATGGCGCAAGTGGCGCAGCATCAGCACGGCCTTATTCTCATCAGGCTCAAGCACTTGCACCACCTGAAAGCGGCGTGTCAGAGCCGGATCTTTTTCGATATACTTTTTATATTCCGACCAGGTGGTCGCCCCGATAGTGCGCAACTGCCCACGAGCCAGAGCGGGTTTCAGCAGGTTGGCCGCATCACCGGTGCCCTGCGCACCGCCTGCGCCGATCAGGGTGTGAATTTCATCAACGAACAGGATGATCGGCGACGGGCTGGACTGCACTTCGTCAATCACCGCGCGCAGGCGCTGTTCAAACTCGCCTTTGGCACCTGCGCCTGCCTGCAACATCCCCATATCCAACTGATACAGCGTAACGTCCCGCAGTTTGGGCGGTACATCGCCTGCGGCTATATAGGCTGCCAGCCCTTCCACCACCGCAGTTTTCCCCACGCCTGCCTCGCCGGTCAGCAACGGGTTGTTCTGCCGGCGGCGCATCAGGATATCGATGATCTGCCGGATCTCTTCGTCACGCCCGGTCACCGGATCCAGTTCACCACGGCGCGCTTTTTCCGTCAGGTTGCTGCCGTATTGCTCGAGCATGCTTTCACCGCTGCGGGGTGATGCCGAAGCGCTGCTGCTCTGCGCGGCAGCCATCGCGGTTTCAGAAGAAGAGACCAGGATCGCCTCAAACTGCTGCTGCAAATTTTCGCTGTTAATCTGCTTGAAGCAGGGCGAAATCGCCAACAGCTGATTATGCAGATTGGTGGTGTTGAGCATCCCCAACAGCAGATGGCCGCCGCGGATCTGCTGAGCACCGAACTTCAGCGAACTGAAGATCCACGAACGCTCAACGGCGCTGTCAATATGCTCCGACAGATCCGACACCGAACTGGCACCACGCGGTAGCCGGTCAATGGCAGCAACCACATCCTCACCCAGCTTGCCCGCATTGATGCCGAAGTGGCGGATAATCTGCTGCCAGTCGCCGTCTGGATGCTGTAACAACTGATGGATCCAGTGGGTCAGTTCCACATAGGGGTTGTCCCTGAGTTTGCAAAATGAGGTGGCATTTTCCAGGCTGCTGAGTAACAGGCCGTTTAATTTGCCAAACAGAACTGCGCGGCTGATCTCTCTCATGCTTACACCTTAGTGATTTGTTTTAATGAATATCAATGGCAATACTGACCTTCGAGCGGCTCGGGTGAAAAAATCAGGTCGCCCGCATCGTTGTCACCTTCCGCATCACATAACCAGCTACTCAATCCAAGGCGCTGCCCGCCGCTCAGCGTTGCTCTGCTGACTTCCTCCTTGCGCAGGATCAGGCGCACATCACAGATATATTCGATGCCGACGTAGTGCCGCACCCAGTCGCGCAGCGCGATCGCCTGCGGGCCGCCGGGCATAAAGCTGTGATACTCCGCCAGCGACATCGGCCCCAGCTCAATACGGAACTTGTGTTGAACATCGCGCACGGCGCGGCCAAGAAACGCATCGCGCCCCAGTTGCAGCGCCTGGCCCGCCACCAGTTGCGTCTGCTGTTCCGGGGCGATGGCCAACCACACGGGAATGTTCTCGATGATGCGCACCGGCACCTGGAAGTAGTAACGCAGGATCTTGGCCAGCCCTTCCGCATCGCGCCCCTGCCGCACCAAATGCCCCGCCATATAATATTTGGCGTGAGTGGGCAGGCTGTCCCGTGGGCGTAGCGTATCCACGCCCAACCCCACCAACGAGGAGAGGTAGCGGGTAAAGGATTGGTCGTCTTCGCGATCGAGCGAAACGGTAGGCTGGCTGTTGGCCCAGGCGCGATAAAACAGCAGGATCAGGCGATGGTGGAACAGATTGATAAAGTCGAGCAGCGTCCGATCCTGATTGTGCAAATAACGTTCGCGCACATATTCGGTAAAATGCAGCGGCAGCGGGCCGTTAGGGCCAAACAGCCCGAAGCTATAGATCAACAACTGGTACGACGGCGAATTGCTGACCGGCCCGGCGCTGGCAAGCGTCGAGGGCGCGAACGACAGCGAAGGCTGTTGCCCCAGGCGGATCGGCTCTTGGCGCGGATGCGGTGCGCGCCCGAGAGGCCAGTCCAGCCCGCCCTGCGCGTCAAGACGCCGCAGGATCTGAAACAGATCGTGCTCATACGGGTGCTCGGTGAGCGAAGTCCAGAAATCCTCCGGCAGGCGCTGATTGCTGCGAGTTTTCAAATCAGGGTTCTCCTGCCAATCCGTGGCGTCCACTGGGCGATCTTACCGCGCTGCGGGGTGCTCAGTGAGGTGGTGACAAAGGTGTTCATCGTCACCATGCGGCTGAACAAGCGTTCCAGCACGCAGCCGAGCAGGTAAGGCGTGCTGCCGGAAAACGCCTGTTCATCAATGGTCAGTTCAATGGCCACGCCGCGTGAAAACACGATCGGCCCAGGCGCTGGCGCACGGTGATAAGCAGGCGACAGGCGGCAGTGCTGTACTCCTTTGATCTCCTTGGTAATCTGTGGTTCATCCAGCTTGGCGTACAGCGTCAGCAACTCCCTGAGCGCCCGTGCCCCCTGCTCATCATCCCCTTCCATCAGGTTGAGATAATCCAACTGCAACTGGCTGATCAACCCCCAGGAGATGCGGCCTTCCGCCAGGGCTTCTCGCGGCGGTGACAGCGGCGTTTTCAACGTTACCTGACGCAGCGGGATCGAGTCGGCAACCACAAAAGAGAGCGCCTCCTGCCGTTGCAGCAACAGCGGCAGGTCGCGATTGGTGACCAGCACTTCTGCCGTGATGTACTCCAGATCGTTGCGCCAAGGGGTGTGATAGGCATCGACCAGCGACAGAAACACCTCCGATCCGGGATAGCTGCTGCGTGTCCCCTGGCGCTGGCTTTGTACCGAAGGCGGGCGCGGCGAACGGCGCAGGGAGAAATAGGCACCATAGTTCTGCCCGTCGCGCCCCTGGGTGCAATAAAATGGCCGGAATTCCTGCTCATGCTGGCTGTTGGCCGGGGTGCCCCATAGCCGCTGTACGGAGAAAACTTCAAAATCCAGCGGCTGAATATTATCCACCACCAGATGGTATTCGTTGGTTTTGTCATTCAGCGTGATGCGCTCCGCCACCTTCGGGAACAGGTTGATCACCGGCGTGCAGTGCAGCGAAAGATGGCTGGCGTCAACGCGCTTGGCTAACGACGGGACTTCTTTATCCAACAACAGAACGATCTCAAACTCCCGCACGCTGGCATTCTGCGTTTTGCCCGCGCCAAACAGCGCGGCCAACCCAGAAATGCTGAAAAAGCGGAAACGGGCGGGAAAGGCAAAATACTCTTGCAGCAGGCGATAACCGTCGAAGTTGCGCAGATCGTCGGGTAATAGTGCCTGATCGGCGTCGAACCCTTCATGATTCAGCCGCTCTTTCGGCAAATAGTGGCGCTGCTGGGGAACCGCACCCACCGGCTGGCAGATAATCCCGGTGGTGTGCTGCATCAGCAGTTCCAGCAGTTGCATGGCTTCCAGATCCTGGCCGCTGAGGTAGAACATCAGCTTATCCAGGTTCAGGCTGTCAAAGGTGACGTTATCGTCCAGCCGCAGGCGGATGTGCAGCGCATGGCGGCTGGCATTGCGGTTGAACTTGGCGGTGCTGACGATATCGGCGGGCAACGCCCCCAACGAAACCTGGCTGATGCTGAGCGGATAAAGCATCACGTCGTGGGCGGTGCGGTACTTGCAGACCACCCCGTTCTTTCTGAAGGTGTCGCAGGTCATCACCGTGCCACGCGGCACCAGGAAACCGGCGTTAATGTTGCCCTTGCGGCCGTCCGGGTGCAGCTCGGCCACCGCCATCGACGGGGTTGGCGAAAGGTAATTGGGGTAAATCACCTCCAGCATCCGCTGCGAGAAACGTGGGAACTCGGCGTCCATTTTCAGTTGAATGCGCGAAGTGAGAAAGGCAAAGCCTTCCATCAGGCGCTCAACGTAAGGGTCGCCCACATCAATCCCCTGCATCCCCAGGCGGCCCGCCACTTTCGGGTAGCTTTCGGCGAACTCTGCGCCCATTTCGCGCAGATAGAGCAGCTCACGGTTATAGTACTCAAGCAGTTTACTGTCCATGTACTCACCCTATGTCTTTGAGATTGAAATAACCGTTTTCCAAATCGACGTCAGAACGAAAGCAGAACTCCAGCGGATGGGGGCTACACCACAGCAGCCCACGGATCTCGATCGACAGGACGTTGTGTGTATCCAAATCATCACTGCCGGAAATACACAGCAGCTTCAACTGCTCAGGAATAATGCGCGGTTCAAAGTTGAGGATGGCCTGAGTGAGGTTTTTCTGAATATCTGGCCACTCGATTTCCGACATTCTTTTCCCCGCCAGCGGCGTAATGCCGTAGTTAAGGGTA
>Ga0114969_10003691_pt1 | contig 12289 bp, 13 predicted proteins | sample M_130807_MF_Meta_FD_87316 | JGI IMG/M metagenome (GOLD analysis project Ga0114969, IMG submission 87316) | Freshwater microbial communities from Lake Montjoie, Canada to study carbon cycling - M_130807_MF_MetaG | ecosystem: Environmental > Aquatic > Freshwater > Lake | place: Lake Montjoie...
TGATGACAAATGCCAGAATTTTCATGTATTTTTATAAATTTATTATTTAATCTTCTCATATGATCATAATATGGAATATGGTTTTCTTTATCTGAAAAATTATATAAACATTTTTGATTGGTGTCAATAAATAATGTTTGTTTTAGAAAAAAAGTGTCACAATCTATGACCAAATATGTTGGTAGTATATTAGGAATGACATGACTTGCATATAATTTTAATAATTGTTGTAAATACCAACCATTTCTATCAGATTTTCCATGATATTTTTCAATGTCTTTTATTGTAAATGGAAATACATTTTCATCAATTATTGTACAATCTTCAACTGCTAGTGATAGTTGTAGATTTGTTATAATATAAATATTTCTATAACCTATTATATTTTTTTTTGTGTATACTATTTGTTTATTTATTTTATTTGTATCATGCGGTCCAACAGGAATTACTATATCAAATGACATATTATATTTATATATATATTATATTTATATATATAATATATAAATATAATATATAAATATAATATATATATATATATATAATTATCATTATGAATATTATTTCTGGTGAAAAATTACAGGAGTTAGCAGATGTCTATTTAGGTTTATTAGATGATTTTAATTTTAATCCATATATAAATCATCAAAAACATAAACATAAGAATATATTGGAAATTAATGAAGTATATAAATACGATAATCCAAAATATATTTTTTGCTATACACATCGAATAAATATTCTATCAGATAAAATTATTTATTTAAAAAATGACTTTATTTTAATTACACATAATTCTGATGAAAATATTGTTAATAATGAAGATATTGAGAAAATATATAATTCTAATAAATTAATTAAATGGTATAGTCAAAATTTATGTATAAATCATAATAAGTTATTTTTTTTACCAATAGGAATTGCAAATCAACATTGGGAACATGGTAAACTTTTTACCACTTTTTATAATTTATACAAACAAAATGATAATAATTTTAAAAAAATAAAGAAAAGTGTATATTTCTATTTTGAAATTTCTACTAATAAAAAAAAAAGAGAAATAGCTTATAATTTGTTATTTAACAAATTAACTTTTTTAAATAAAATAAACCCAATAGATAACTTGGATAGATTATCTAAGTATGAATTTTGTATATGTCCTGAAGGTAATGGAATTGATACACATCGTTTTTGGGAAGCATTATATTTGAAATGTGTTCCAATCGTTGTTATTAATCCTTTAATAGAAATTATTAATAGTAATACAAATTTACCAATAATTATATTAAATAATTGGAATGATTTTGATATTAATAAACTACCTAACTATGATACTTTTAATTTTGAAAAAACAAATGAGTTTTTAAATTTAAATTTTTATAGAGATAAAATAAAAGAACTAATATAAAATATTTTACACCTATTCGTTCATTTAAAACATCCACTTTGTGAGCATAAATGAATTAAAAAGATAACGTTACTTTGAGCAGTTTCAAATTGAAAAGATGTATATAACTTTAAGTGTTGTTTATTAATAATAAAATAATATTATTACATATTTTTATATATCAACCTTTTTTCCACCTTTCTAAAAATAAATCATCCATTTTTTTATTTACATTGCCGGTCCAAACCATACACTAGGATAATAAACTAATTTATTCGTATCGTCCCCAAAATACGTCACCAACAACTAAATGTGCTATTTGCAATAATATTATGTTTGCATAGTGACATGGTCAGCATCTGTTCCCAATCATCTAAGTTGTCCGGTATTTTAATAAAAGTCAACTCTTTAAATTTTTCATTTTGTTTTTAAGTGTTGATTTTTGTGAATTTGGATATTCAAGTCGTTGAACTCCGCGTATTAAAAAGTATGGAAAAATATTTACAACATGTTAAATATATTTATACAGAAGTAAATACCGAACAAGTATATAAAGGTTGTAATTTAATAGGCGAAGTTTGACGAATATTTAAAACAATTTGGTTTTGTTAACGTAGCACAATAAATTTATAAACAATTTGGATTGGGGTGATGCTTTTATATTATTAAAAACTAATCTTTTTCCACATATCTGGGCATAAATCACTCGTATTCATAACTCCCATCCCTGGACCGAACCATTTACCCGGATAATAAACCATTCCACCATTTCCAAAATACGCCCCCCACCAACTAAATGTGCTATTTGCAATAATATGATGTTTACATAGTGACATGGTCAGCATCTGTTCCCAATCGTCTAAGTTGCCCGGTATTTTAATAAACGTCAACTCTTTAAATTTTTCATTTTGTTTTAAAGTGTTGATTTTTGTAGTCACATTATCAATATCATTTTCTTCGTAAAAATATAAAATAAACCAATCTTTTTTATCACTCGTATCAATCAACAATTGCTCTAATGCCTTTTCATAATAGTCTACTGGCATCACTGGATGATTTTGAGGTTGATGGGCATAATCACCCACCCGAAAATGTAGAGAAACGATATTATCAAATGTAGTGGGAAGCAATGGTGCGATATTTTCTTTAATCCGTTCTTGTGACTCTTTTAAGTTAATTAATCGAAAAATAATATCTTTATGTTCTTCAAAATATTTATACGATTGAAAGTAACCAAATAATTTAACATTATGTGTTGTCTTCGGTATTTCTTGATAATGGAAAAAGGGTTCATGATAAATCATTGCTTCTTGTAGAGGTTGTCTAATAAATATTGTTAATTTATTCAATAGTGTATCCCAGTAATATTTTTTTCGTATACCATGAACTATAGGTTTATTTTCAAAATAATATGGCATTTTAGATTTTATGCTATATGATATTAATGTAAATACTTGAAATAACTGATTTCCCAAACCACCCATAATTTCTATGGTAGACATTATTATTATTATACTAATAATTGTTTAGTTAATTTTTAAATTAAAATAATATTTACATGTTTAATCACAAAACTATATTATTTTAAAACCCAGGCGCATCCGTAAATGCTCCAATCACTTTATTCCCACCTGATTCACCTGGTATCACTTGTTCAATAACATAAATGCCTAAAACAATGCTAAAGTAGACGAGTAAGGTATCTTTCGCCAACTCTTTCAATGGTTTACTTTCCTTTAAGATAATTCGCATTTCGGCAAATCGAAGGAGTAGATAAACGACAGCAATAATCCCCGCATTTAAAAATACATTATCCATTTTATAGTATAAACTATAAAATGAAAAAGCAAAAGTTAAACTAACGCACAAGTATAATTATAAAAATTGTATTAAATTTAAAAATAAGTAATCCATTTGTTTAAGATATCGACATCTTTCTGTGTAATAACATTATTAACTAATAAATTATTATATATTAAAAATAACAATTCTTTTACAGAAGTTATGTTTTCTATATTAGTTTCAATAAAATTCAATATATTTTCATTATGAATATACATTTCATATTCACTCTTAAAATCACTTATTAAATTATGTTCGTTTCTATTTTGTATTACATTCGGCGATGAATACATCATATGATTATTTGTTTTTTTTAAAATAATATTATTAATTATTCCACGCAAAATATCACAATAACGAAATGACACAGAGCAAGGTATTAATAGACACATAAACAATTCTGGATTCAACCAAAAGGTATTTTGAGTATTAAAAACACAAACATTTTTATTGTCTATTAATACACATTTATTTTTATCCCATTTAATACTATCTTGATGATTACATATAATTCTGAAAAGCGCATCTACATCGGGGTCATTCTCAACTAATCCATTTATTATAGAGGGTGTTTTATCTGTATATCGAATTAAATAATTTGGATTATTTTTCAATAAACTTAGGGGAAATCCACGAGGCCATATATATGCGTTATTTGTAAAATACTTGAATATATTAATCCATGTATTATTTTGTTCTGTTATCATTTGAATATTATCGTATTGCAAAATAGTATCAAAATTATCATAAGGTATATTATCATCATCGGTTTCATAAATTATTTTATATCCTTTTTTAATAGCATAAAGATAACCTAAATTTTTTCTACAATAATGATTATAAGGTAATAATTCACTTAATTCTGGGAAAAGTTTTTTTTGTGACGGAATATCTAAATAAATACAATTTAAATTTTTATAATCATCTGGCGTTTTATTATCTCCTACAATAATAACATCATATGCTGTATTATTTATATGTTTCAAAATAGTTTCAGTAGGTTTATTAATAGTTGTTATAATAACACACTTATCTTTGCAAAAAACCTCTTTTAACCATTCTTTACTGTTTGGATTTTGATTAAATTTAATAGGATGTATAATTAAATTATGATTATGATTTAATGAATTATAAATATATTCTTTATTTAAAAATTTTTGTCTATCATTACCCCATAACATTTCTTGAGTAAATTGTTGATATTGCGATTCACATGTTTCTATGTTATTAATGATAGACGGTATAGCTATTTCTAAAAATACGTTATACTTTGAAAATAATTCAAATAAATCAAATAACTTATCTGTTACATATTGTTTTGGTAAATAAAACCAGTCAGCAAAAGTTCCACTAAATTTATTGATATTATATTTTTTAAATTCATTATCATTTATTAAATTGTTTATAGCATTTTTACCATATTGACCATTATTATTACTATCCCACCACCATCCAGAATAATTATCTAATGTTTTAATTTCATTATAATAATATATAATTTTTCCAGAATCAAATAAATTTAAGATATTTACATTGATAATATTATCATCCATCGTATAGAAAATACCATCACTATCGTCTATAATTAATTTATAATTTTTATAAAAATGATTAAAAATCTTATGTGTATTATATCCCATATTTATATTGATAAAATTTACTTCATCATCTTTAATTATAGGATAATCTGAATAAAAAATTATTTTTTTAAAATATTTTTCATAAATATTTTTAATTATATTCTTATTACAAACGCAATTTGAATAATTAAATACTACAATTAATATACTATTTTTAAAATTATACATTATACATTAAGTACAATGTATAATATTTAAATGTATATTTATATTATTATAATAGATCTTTGCGCATTTAAAATGCGCATGGTAACATTTACCATGCACTTGAAAAGTGCGAAGGTGTAAAAATCAGCATTTTATATGTCAAAAAGACAACATTATTTTGGGCATTTCAAATATCCAAAGGTATATAAATATACTAAACGTTGCTTACACCTTTTCTCAGTAAAAACGTCAACTAAGTGGGTGTAAATGAGTAAAAATGTAACATTACTTTGCGCATGTTCAATGCGAAAAGGTTTAAAAGGTTGGTAATATCTCCACATCCAACATCGGTGGCGGTCGAACATTCATCGGTCTATTCAAATCATTAATATCTGAAAAGTCTAAGCGAATATCATCTCCGATTCTTAATTTATTCTCATCATCGTCTTCATCTAAATGCCGTTGCTTCTCAAACGATTGTGCCGAAATGGTTTCTAAACGTTCAATCGTTTTCGGTGCCTCTATTTTCGTTTCAATACCGCGGGTGTCAATGGCGCGATCTATGTCGGAAAATTTTAACCCCGGGGGCGCTGCCCCCTCACCCCCGAGGCGCGAAATTGCTGGAGGTGTGCCACTCTTTACAACTACAGGCGTTGCCATCTGTTGTACTTGCCCCTGACCCCCGACCGCAAGCGGAATTGCTGGGGGCACTTGTCCTTCACCACCGACCGCAAGCGGAATTGTTGGTTGTTCTGCTGGTACGGCGATCTTCTCCTGAACTTCCTTCACATCCACATGCTGTTCTTCCGTCTCGTCCATATACGCCCGTAAAATTGCCTCTACCGGGATACTTTCACGCACCGAGTTCATAATACACTCGCGAATAATCAGTTCCAGTTCGCGATTATGTTTCTGAATTTGTAGTGGGGCGATATTCTTTTCAAATAAATAAATATTCGTATAAATCTTGCGTGCCACATTAATGTAGATTTTGTGAATAAAGACGTCTACGGACGGCACATCAATATCCACTTTCTTTTGTTTTTGTCCCACCCGCACACACGAGAGTGCCTTTAGTTGAATGACATGCACACAGGTAATCAACTCTTCCAGGTACCCACACCCGGACGACTCGCAAATCCGCTTGCGTTCCGTCTCAATAATTTCATTATTCCATTTGGGAATTCTACCCAGAAAGGTCTGAAAGGTCATTAAATATTTATCCTGTTCATCGTTGTCTTCGCATAGTTTCCACGCCTCGTTAAAAATAGATTTCAACCCCTGAATAATTTCCGGGGTCAATGTATTGACCAGACGGGCACACCACTCATTTTTAGACTCGGCAAGACTCGTAACGGAATAATCGTCCATTATTTTATTACTTTACATAAATGATATATTTTCTAAATCCAAATCGGAACGAAGATAATAAAAATTAAGAATAAAAGTCATGAATAATTTTTCATTTCTAAATTCTTTCTTAACTTTATTAAAAGTGAGGAGGAGTTGATACCTCTTTTTAAGTGGATTTGTACCTTCGGAACCCTCACCAGGTTCTATACAGGCGGCAGGTTTATTGTTATTATCTGGCACTAATGGGGTAGTGCATTCAGCACCCTCCTCTATATAGTGCATCAAATCCAACCCACTATACCCCTTCTCATATAATTTATCTACTAAATCCAATACAGCAACATAATCCTTAATTTTATTCTTCTGGGTAACACTCAAATACGTTTTCAACCACGCCGCCTTTTTTTTATCCATTTGACTGCCAAAAGTGTTTTGGACGCCTAATTTATGGAGATTTACCGGTTTGTCATGAATAATGGGTTCAGGCACAAATATTTCGCATAGTCGCGATAAGATAGGTTTCAATAATTTATATTTATCCTCTACTATTATAAAAAAACGTGTGGTATGGCAAAATAATTCTATACAGCGGCGCAAGGCGGATTGTGCATCGGTCGTTAAATTATCCGCATTGGACAATATCACCGTTTTAAAATGCCCCGACCCTTTGACATTGATATGCGTCTTGGCAAAAAATTTCAGGTCTTCTCTCACAAACTTAATGCCTTTGCCATGCGCACAATTTACATTCATCACGTATGCTTTAATCAGTTCTTTATTATGGTTATAAATATCCGCTACGAATTTATGAACAATTGTGCGTTTGCCACTGCCACTGGGACCATGAAATATTATATTGGGGATTTTTTCGGTTTTTAGAAAAAAATTAAGTTTTTCTGTTATGAGTGGATGGTAATTTATAGTTGTGTTCATTTTTTTAATGTCTATGTCATTATAAAGGTTTAATTTTAAATCAATGTTTATATTAATAATAATAATAATAATAATCAAGGCAAATTTATATTATTATTATTATTTAATTTTTCTTTCAATTGTTCTAAAAATTCTTCATAAGGAAACGTCCCATTTAATATAGATTGAATTGTTCGCAGCATACAACTCCACGATGCCCCACTATGACTGCCGTCATCCAACAACTCATTCATTTTCTGTTGTAATTGTATTTTGTGATTATCTGTTTCAACATTATAACTAAATCCACCATATACACCATTAAATTCTACAATATACTTTGTAACATCAGGATATTCTTGCAAAATATCTAAACAGCGTTGAACTTGTTGGTGAGACATTTTATTTATTTATTTATTTATTTATTATATGTATTTACTTACATATGATAAATTATTTAGTTTCAATTTTGTATATGATGATATCCTATATGTAATAAAACAAGTGACACAATAAATAGAGTCAATGATGAAGCATAAATAAGAGTTTTCGAAGTATAGTAGGCATTTATAAATGTCCCGTAATAAGCGCCAAAAAAATACGATATAAATAAAAGTACACCAATTAAATAATCTATATGTTTTTGTTTGCCATATTCCAGCACTGCTAATAATGAGATGGGCGGTAATATAGAAAATAACATGGTGCCGACCATTTTATGGTAATTCGGTATAATATTGGATATAATCAGTAAGGGTAACATAATCGCAGTGCCTGCTAAACCGAGTGCCCCACCGAGTAGACCAACGATTGTTCCAATGAGTAGTGCTAGTATGTATCGATACATTATATATATGATAGACATATTATGCCCAACTCTGTAAACTCTGGGTATAAGGATTGTTTTTAAACGCCATTAAAATGTCGGGGTTGATACGTTCACACTCGATGCCGGTATTGCGTGATTGAGGAATATGAGGCACACCATACGACTCTATCGAAGGGGTAGCGTTGGTAACATGGGTCGATCCCGGACTGCGTACCCACCAGCGATTATTATCGCGGTCGCAATCTCTTTTATGAATACTAATATTATCTGTTTGACTAAACACTTGGGTGCCACCTTGATTAGGTCTATTGACTGAGGTTTTGTTGACATTATTACGCTGCGCATAATTTGAATCATAATTCATCTGTGCCACGGCGGCATTGGGTCCCGCATTACCTAAATAAGGTAAATTGGTGGTATCACGCTGTACGTGAACAGGGGTATTCGCAGCGACAATATAACCGGTATTGTCTTGGGTTTGCCCTTGTACATTTAAATGGTTGAAATCCAATTTTGCTTCGGTCATTTCGCGAATGGTGGTTTTGGTGCGGTCCGCCGGATTGTAAATAACGCCATTCTTCACATTCGACGCTACATTACCCGTTGGGCGCAAATTACCAATCACATTTTCTTTTCTAGAGGGTCGGAGTACATCTAAGAGCGGTGATACGACTGCCTTCATAATACCATTCACAATGCCAAAGTTTTCTTGGGGACGTGTCGTCGTACGATTATTCGGTAAATTATTATAACTTTGCGATCCATAATCGGCAATGGTCGGGGCGGATTTTCCCGCCGCGTTGGGTAAAGCGGGTTGACAGAGGGGTAAGACTTGCCGTTTCGCCGGTTCATAGGCCCCTGCTACATAGGTCGCTTCACCTTCTTTTGCCGCACCCACCCCGAAATATTCGGCAGTCGTAGAGACCCGATTCACGTCTTGTAACATTTCAATACCGCGGGCGGTCGGCGCTTTCTCTAAACCAGTGGTGGTAAACCAGCGGTCCGGACCCACGCTGTAATAGGTATCGGGCAGATTTTTTTCGACCTTGCCTTGCGTTTGTACCGAGGCGGAATTTTGTACGTAGGCTATGGCAGGACCTTGGTGTCCGTCTAAATTAAATGTCATTTTCGGATTGGTTTCTACGCGCAATTGATCGACTGTGCGTGGTAACCATTGTTCGCGCGCGCCCATACCTGAGTTAAACCCAGCACTACCTTCTGTGCCAAACCCGCGGTTCAAACCGGGTGCTACTTTTTGTTCTTCCCAAGGTTTGACATTGGCCATCCGCATTGACGGGTTGACCCGTGATTGTAAAAAATCGGTCATGTTCGGCGCACCATTCGCGTATTGTAAATTTTGTTGCGGTTGAAATAATGGAGCAATTTCTTTTTTATTGTATTGCTGCGAACCTTGTCCTTGTAAATTGTCTAAAACAGATTCGGATACATTAAAATCAGTAGAGGCACCTTTTATTTTGGCGCCGAAAAAAGGCACCATATTGATATGCTTAAAACACTCTTTATCAATGGGTTCGCCTGTTAAAGAATAACTTTGTTGAGATGAACCACCAACGCCATAATTTGTATTCTGTTCATCGATTGTTTTGTATAAATCTTTCTGATAATATTTATCGGTGGTTTGGTTGGGGTTGGGATAATACTTAACATTGGCATGATTGACCGCTGTCGTGGTAGGATAATTTACCGGTGGTGTAGGCGGGTTAACACCGGGTAGGGCATTTCTAACGTCTACCATATTGGTATACCCTTCTCTACTACTCTTTTTTTGATTGGACATAATATACATACCACCTAATGCGATTAAAGGAATTGCTATTTCAGCCATTTAGTATACTATAATATATATATACTTTTAAAAAATATATATATTTTACTTACTGACCAAATGACTTTATTTATATAAAAACTCGACTTTTAAAAAGTCGTGTATAAAACTTCGACTTTTAAAAAGTCGTGCCAAGCGGTCTAACAAAAGGATTAGGGTTGACAGATTCAGACGGCGATATCGATGTAAAACAAGGCACTTGAGTCGTGTGATTATTTCTCTCTAGATTACGGGTGTTTAAATTGTTTTGAAATCGCATACAGGTATTTTCTTGCGGATTGAGGGGTAAGACATACCAATTGACTTGTTCTAAATCTCTGGACATCCATGCCGGGTGCGTGGCTCTCGATTGATCCGTAACAGATTCGCAAGAAGGATAATTTATTTTACTCGTCTTAACTGCTCGTGTTTTATATTCATTTTCACTTTCGCAATCCCGACTGGAGGCGCGAGTCAAACCTAATAAATCACTTTCCAGATTTCTGGTATTGGTCATTAAATTGCCTCCCCATTTTTGCATTCGGATAAAGGGGTCTTCCATGAAGCAAGGGTTCTCACCATTGCCAGGTACATTTAACATATATCTGCCTAAACCTGTCATTTCTTGTAATTGTTTTTGTATTCTACAAGGGTCGTCGTGAAATCGCGTGGATGACATCTTTGTTAATATATATAGCAAATCTTTTAAAAACAACCTTTTAGGAAAAGGTTGGACCAAAACTTTGACCAAAACTTTGAACCAAACTTTCTGATGACGCATGTAGTGATCACGTCACTCGTTGCCTGATTAAAAAATTGAAATACTTTTCCGGTTGGGATGAGGTAGCACCTTACAGAACAAGACAGACAGACTGACTGAAAATGACAGCACACATGCTTAAGACCGAGTGGGTCGCATCCACCATTGCCCGTTTGGAGCAGAACGACCCAACGCTCACGCACATCGAGCGTATCACTGGTCCGTATACAGCAATATCCGAGTTGTTGACCTCTGCTGACGCCATTGCGTTGGCGGATGCGTTACTGGGCAACACACACGTCACTTCCATCCACATCGAACGATCCAACATCATGGATGAGGGTGGTGCTGCGATCGTGAATGCGTTGATGAACAATCGCAAGGTTACGTCGCTAAACTTGCGTAACAATGGGTTTGTGGAACATGACCCAACCTCTGATTGGATCACCGGGACAGCGACCCCCGCCATCACAGAGTTGCTAAAGGTGACCAAGACACTTACCACGTTGAACGTGGGACACAACGAACTAAACCCTGCCGGCATCGTTGCCCTGTGTGAAGGATTGAAAGCAAATACATCGGTCACTACGCTTCATTTGGATAATGTCAGTATGGGCGGCAATGGTGTCATTGCGTTGGGTCAGGCATTGGAAGTCAACCGAACGCTTAAACATCTCACGGCGGACTACAATTATTATAGTCCGGCTGCCGCAAATATGTTCATCGTGTCGCTGGAGAAAAACCGGTCATTGACAACATTTGTTAGCGATGGTTGTATACACCGAGCATGCCATGTCGCAAATTTAATGGCACGCAACCAGAAAGTAGCGTGGTCATTCCGCAACCATGCGAAAGAGGCTTGCCCTGAATTACATACGCTGGTTATGTCGACGTTGATGTCGGCGAATAAGGCGACAGCAACAACATCTGCCAGAGCGTTGCCTCGCATGCTCCCGGAATTGTGGGAAGGGCATATATTTCCGCATTTCAACACCAATGCGACCTTTTAACCCTTAAAAAATAAAAAATAAAAAATAAAAAATAAAAAATAAAAAATAAAAAATAAAAAATAGTTTGTTTTTTATCTAAAGAAAAAAGGTCTTTATAATGATGGACGTGGGAAAATTGAAATGCTTTTTCAGAAAAGCAGAGTAGGCATATTACAGACAAACAGACAGACAGACAGACAGACTGACTGAGAAAAATGGCATCTATTCTTGCAAAGAAAAACACAATGCCGGGTAGCAACATGATGATCAAAAGAGAAATGTGCGATTATATCCGGGAGTATGAGGAGGCATTTCATCTCCTGGATGCTCTGGATGTTCAATTTGACCTCACACTCGCACCGAAGATGAAAGCGTGGTATGAAAAACACGGATTACTCGCTTCTTTGGTCTTAGGCATCTCTGCGGTGCCATCTGAAGAGATCGTGTTCAGTGGCGTTAAAACACATGACAACGCGATGGCGTTACACCTCTACTCGATTGGGCAACCTCTCTATACACAACTCAAAACTATGATCTGAAACCCTAAATAAAAAATAAAAATGGGTTAAAGAGTGAAACCCTAAATAAAAAATAAAAAATAAAAA
>Ga0114969_10003693_pt1 | contig 12285 bp, 16 predicted proteins | sample M_130807_MF_Meta_FD_87316 | JGI IMG/M metagenome (GOLD analysis project Ga0114969, IMG submission 87316) | Freshwater microbial communities from Lake Montjoie, Canada to study carbon cycling - M_130807_MF_MetaG | ecosystem: Environmental > Aquatic > Freshwater > Lake | place: Lake Montjoie...
GGGTCTATTATCTCCCATTTTTTTGTATTCTTACAAAAAGCCAAAAGACAAGAAGCATTGTTTAGTCTAATCTCATATAAAAGTTTGTCTTGGAAGTTCAAAATTTTTGTCTCAGTTGATATAAATGACAAAAGTTTGCCGAAGTTTTTCAACATACCCGGAATACACAAAAAAAATTATGGAAAATACACAAAAAAAATTCCGTACTGTATAGAAAAAATAATAGGCTCTTTTACTTTTTTTGGTCTCCCGACCTTGATTGGTTTTACAACTTTTGGAACAGGAGGTGGCATTTCTATTAGTTTCAATTTATTTTTTATCATGTTAGTAGAGACAATATGGATGTTGGCAACAGAGATTTCACTTTTACAAAGCTTGACAAGAGTCCTACTCCAGGTAATGAGGAACCCGGTCATGGCACAGTATTTAGAAACCCTTCTTCAACTCAATTGTTAGTAGACTCTCTTGATAGATATCAAATCGGGCTACCCGTTAATTTGTCAAATGCTACTACTTCTTCGAGCTGGATATTACAACTTAGACAAAATGCTATGCTTGGATATATCAGAAGGCTATCAGTTTCACAGATTCAGTTCCAATGGAATCTCCCAACGATTATTCCAGGTTATAACGACCAATTGATAATTACTGTTTCTGGAACTGGAGCTGGAACCTACACTGCTACCCTCAATGGAGGATATTACACGCCAACTACACTTGCTACAGAGGTGGCAAGAGCAATGAACGCTACAGGTTGTCCTACATTCTCTTGTTCATTTAGTGCCACAAATTATTCTTTCTTATTTGGAATAGCTGGAGGTTCTACATTTGTATTTGCTGGTTATGCTCCTGTAGCTAGTGCTATTAATAGACTTACAAGATGTTATTCTACTCTTGGAATTAATGGAGGATCAGTTGCTGGTCCATCAGTTGCTCAATATGGTAATACTCCAACAATGCTTCCGACAAGATGGGTAGATATAAATTCTCAATATTTCACCAAGTACCAGCGTATCAAGGATACTACTACATTACCTTCAAATGTTACTACTGATTGTATTGCTAGAGTTTTTCCAGTTGCTATTAACGCACAATCGTTTATTACACCTACTACTAGCCCTGGATCTTCTCCTTTTATTATTTGTATCAACTACTCAAATCCTAAACAAATTCAATGGAGTCCTGAAGAAGGTATTTCAAATTTTGACATAACAGTAACTGATGAGAATGGTGGACTCTTGCCTTGGACTCCTACGGCTGGTTGTGAGTATACAATGGTCCTATTAGCATCTGAATCTTAAAATGTATATCCATATAGAAATGCGACGTACCGAGCCAAATGCAATTCTTGCTATAAACTCAACTGATAGATATACCGTTGGACAATTAGCAGCTCCTATTGCTGCACCTTTATATTTTTTTTATAATGTTCCTACTACTGTTGGACCTCCTTTTTCAGGTATAGAACCTGTATTACCAGCTAATAATTTTACTCTTCAATATCCTAATGCTCTTATATATGGATATATTAAAAGTATTATAATATCTCAAGTACAAATAGATTACCATATACCAACTATTCAATTTGAAAAAAATGATATACTTGTATTATCTTACAGTATAAATAATGGAGCTAGTTATGATACTGTACAAATACAGTTGCCATTTGGTTTTTTTACACCAGATGAAATTGCTGCTATGTTACAAATAGAAATTAGAAATTATACTCCTATGCCTAATTTAACTGTTGTTTATAATAATGCAACACATGGTAATGGATTTATAATTTCTACTAATAATATTGCGTTTGGTATAAGATTTCCTTCTTCAAGTCAAATAGTTACTGGAGGAGGTGCAAACATTTTAGTAAATGCATTAAGAACATATAGAATGCTTGGTGTTATACCAACTACTATTGGATATCCTGATATAATAACAGCTTCCCCAAATTTTTTATATACAAACTATATAGATATTTGTTCAGCTAATCTAACTAAATTTCAAAAAGTAAAAGATTCTGATACATCGGCTACAAAAAGAAACAATATGATAGCACGTATCTATTTGAGCGGAAATTCAGCCCCACAATATACTACTGAAATTAATGCTCTTGGTTGTGAGCCATTTTTATTTACAGCAGACTTGAATAGTCCAAAAGTAGTTCGTTGGTCACCTGATGAAGCTATATATGATCTTGATTTTCAGTTATATGATATGTATGGAGAATTATTATTTTGGGATAGGACATATCCAACTGAATTTATGATTACAGCTTTGTGCATAGAAGGAGAAGACTAACAAAAGAGCAGTGTAAAATTTTCCTATTCTAATAATTGATTAGGTTGTAGTTTTGACAAGAACATAACACCATTAATATTATCAATAACAATCCATTGATGATTAGAGGTAAGTTTCTTGTAAAGTAGGATTTTTTCCGACATCTTCAAGTTGGTTGGAAAATATCCTTGAAGGTAATCTTTTATAGAGCGTTCACTCTCTGAAGAGCTATTTGTATAACCCAACATAATGTAATTTATATTGGATCTCGCCAGCTTATCAATCATAGTAGCCCCTTGGCCCGAAACAATACAGCTGATTCGCGAATTTCTATAAAGGCACATCAAACGTTTCATTTGTTTACAATTCTTAGTGTCACTACAATCATCAATAATATTTAAAAACTGATAATGATTATTGGTTTCATGGTTGATATGATATTGGTCTTTTAGAATTTCTCCATGATAATGGTCACTGGTTAAACAAGTTTTCTTCAGCATGTCATAGGCATTTGATTGAAGAGAATTGCTATATAAAACAGTTATAAAATCTGAAAAGTATTTCTTATAGATATAGTTACAGACAGAGGTCTTTCCCGATCTTGTGGAACCTAGCAAAAGTATCGAAACTCCAAATTTAGGGTCGGGAAATTCTATGGATCCAAAATTAAGAACTGGAATATGAAATCCATCTATTGAATGGTTATTAGCTGTCGACATATAGGCTGGTGGAATATTTGCCATCTTATTTCTTACTATATAGTAATAAGAAATAAGATATGCCTAGTCAACCATTACCTTCATGTCTATCCGACTTCATTGAGCATCGCAAACACGCTATAAGCAAGAAAGAAGTTCCAACACCAAAAGAGAAGAAAGAAATTAGAACTGGTGTTAAAAAAGTTGAACATCTTGATGACTTGACTCTTAAAACAATAATTGATGATAAACCAAGTGCAAAGGTAGTTAAGGATTTTCTTAAACGTCGGATAGATGAACTCAGCACAGAAAAAGATAAATGAATCACTTTCCGGTCTTTCCCTCGGGGAAGGCAGAACTCCCGAACGATCCGTAGGCATTCTTCGTGGCCGAAGGCTTCACCTTACTAACGTCAGCATCCAAGCTGACAGCCTTGTACTTTTGGACTCCCCGAACGATACCGTCAATAGTAGGAGGCATGGTACGCTTGGGGCATCCCGCCACGATCCCCTCCATCAAGTGACCATGCTTCTTGTCATGGTTCTCGCCCTCAGCCTTTGTTTTGTAATCGGTACCAGAGCTATGTTCATGTGCTGACTTCTTTGGCATTTTCTATTATAAGAAATATATTTTTTTTTATATTTTTTATATTTTTACTAAGTATAGCAAATGCAAGCCGATATTACTGAATCAGTACAGTCAAGCATAAGGCCAGGAGAGTTGAAGGATTTTTTTTATGCAGGTGAGACTAACTCTCAGAAGGCCGCATATCCGGTAGTGTGTAATACTAAATTTGTACAACAGTTCACGAACTTGGGAGCAGGTTCCTCGCAGTTCGTAGTGAGTGCAAATCAGGGAGTGTCCGATATGGTTATTGCTCTTACAATGGGAACTGTAACAGGAGTTACAACTGGACTCTGTCTTCCTAATGGATGGGGTTATAGCTTGATTAACCGTTTGTCTGTTAGATACGGAAGTTCGGCACAATATTTTTGGACCGGACAGCAGTTGCTTCTTCAGAATGCTTATGATGTAGAGAACAGCCAAAAGGCCGCTGACATGCTTTCTCTCGGTGGCTCATTTGTTCCCGCCTCAGCTGGTGCCGCAGGATTCAGCGGAGCCAACGCCTACCTCTACCTCAAGCTTCCCCACAACTCCATTCGTGCTGCAGGAAAACCCTTTCCCTTCCCAACTGACCTACTCGTACAACCGATAGTTATAACAATCGAACTCTATGCACCTATTACGGCCTTCCAAGTTGGTACTGGAGCTGTGACGACTGGCATCCCTCTCCAGCTCCAAGGAGCCGAGCTTCAGGTCAAACAGGAGATGATGAGTGATAACTCTGACCTGCTTGCACGCCGTGTGGACATGAACGAACACGCTTATACATTCCCTCTTCCGTACTTCTGCCAGCAAGAGGTTACTACCCGTATCCCTTCTGGCTCAGTAACGGCACAGTCTATTAACCTCACGGGCTTCCGAGCAGGGGAGGTCCGAAGCATTATTCTCTGGCTTACCAACGATGCTGATCTCAACAACGGTCTCGCTTGCAACTGGCAACCTCTGACAAACATAACTTTGACCTACAATGGTGATATTTTCTCTCGTTTTGATTTTGGCACGAATGGTCTCTGGGCTTTGCTCGAGAACAGCCGAGGAGCCTATGTTCCCAACACGATTCCTAACTTGGCTGGCACGACCGCCACTTCTTACCAGTCTGTCTGGACTGAGTGCCAGTTTTCTCAAGTGGCTCTCGCCTCTGATCGTGAGGTAGAACTTGTACATGGTAAGCCCATCCTCAACGCTGTTGTGAATCTACAAGTTACGGTTCCTGGTACCGCTGGAAACACGACCCAAGCCCAGACACTCCACGCCATGTATATTTATAACGCCTCTCTTCTGTGTAGCAGGGGGTCAAGTGAGTACGTATTTTGATTCGCTTGTTCCTCCGTGGAATAACGGAATATTGTAAAAAATTGATTCGCGGGTTTTTCGAACACACAAATCAATTAATATAAGAGAATGACACATAAGGTAGCTTGTGATAAGTGTCGTGTTAGTAAGCATAAGGCATGTATCGGCTTTCCTTGCACTAGATGCGTTAAACAAGGCCATGAATGTGTCAAACAAGAGTGGAAGAAGTCCCCTAGCTCTTTCAAGTCTGGCGAATCTAATCCAAAGGCAAAGGTTACAAAAGAGCAAGTTATGGAGTTGAGGCGAAAGCATGTAGCAAGAGAAATCAAATATGGTATGCTAAAAGAAACAGCAGAAGGGCTTGGAATAGCTTATCAAACAGCCCAATGTATTCTTTCAGGAAAGTTGTGGCCTAATGAGGATTGCTTCCCAGAAGGCTACAAGCCAACATATAAGAAAAAAACAGTTGAACCTGTAAAAACAGTTGTTTCAACAAAAACCTATAAGTTAAAAAAAACTAGTACTCATTCTACTAGGGATCTATAAATTCTGGATCTTGTTCAGACATGTGTAAATCTATTATTATTTTGCTTTTCTTTTTGCTAATAGTATAATCTAGAAAGATTCCTGAACCAGATAGTATATGCCATACCTTCATCATTATATAAACATGAACTTCTTTTGTGTTTGTTGATGTTAATATAAGACATTTATGATTTTCATTATAATCTTCTATAAGTTCCTTAGCTAGTTCTTCAGCCAGTATATTTATTTTTTCTTCCCATTTATTATAAGGATTTAGATTTAATGTTACAATAGTTGTTTCTTCCATTTTGTTATGTAATTGCTTATAGAATGTAAAAATATTCCAATTTTTTAGGTGGTAAGCAATTAATTATTAATCTTTTCTTTGAGTTGTTGGACTGCATCTAAAATTATTTATTTGTTGTGGTTGTATTCTAATTTCCAATAAATATCAAGACGTTCAGCATCTAGCTTCTTATAAAGCATATAACAAGTCTCCTCATCATTATCATTATTAAAGCTATCACAATAGAATTGCCAGTCATCATCACTCATCTTTTCATGCTTTCCCTCATTCAAACAGTTTCCATAGTTCAAAGCTAGTTGTAAATGGTCTGTAACCCAAAAGGCTCCATCATGTTGTTTCCTACAAGCATTTTTTACTTTCAGCCATTCAGCATCATCTTCATGTTCTTCATGACCACAAAGGTCTTCTACTTCATCAGCTATAATAGAGTTTGAATCATCTTCTTCTCTGTTAAATGCTATATCATAACAATCTCTTTCAACTACACAAAACGTAAATTGCCTATCTAGATTTTCTACATAACATTCATATTTATCAGTTGTTAAAGTTAAACTAACCTTTCGAGCTAAGCTTTCTAAGTAGTTATAAATATTTTCATGGTTTCCAGTAATGAGTCTTTCAACATCGCAGTTTCCATTCTCAAAGGACTCTTGCCACGCCTCTCCTGCAATCTGACAAAGAAGCTTCTTAGTAATTGGCATTTTTGTTATATGATTGTTGTTATATGATTGTTGTTATATGATTGTTGTTAGAATGTAAAAATTATTTTCAATTTTTTAGGAGATGAATAACTATCTACCACATCCTGAGCATTGGATATAGAGTCCTGCTCCGCCGCCATCAGGTCTACCATTACATGTTGTACAAGTCTCTTTATTCAAACATTCTACTTCTTCTACTATCAAACATTTTATAGGAGTTTCAGGAAGCACAAAGCTCTCTCTAGCTACAAAGAGGAACTCTTTCAAATGAGGGTCAAGCCACTCTTGCCACAAAAGCCACTTACAATATTTCCTATCAAAGATGACATCTCTTAGAGTTTGTCCCTTGTACTTCCCAAAGCGCATTATACTAGCAGAGGAGTAAATCATTTTCTTCTTATAAGAATTAGCTTATAGAATATTATCAATTTTTTAAGAGTATTATTATAATCTTATTAACAATTATTAGAAGATTAAAAATATATAAAATAAAAAGGTGAAGGCGGTGAAGGCTAAATCGAAGACTTTGTTTCTTGGCAATAAAATAATCTTCCCCCTAGGAAACCTTACGATTTAGCCTTCACCGCCTTCACCTTTTTATAAACCTTGCTCATCTACGCCCAACTCTATTTCTCTGCGCTTCAATCCAACATAAATGTTTCCTATCTTTGTATGTTTACAATTAATATTATTAAATAATAAAAGTTGTTTGAAAGAACTATCACTCATATTAAGATTGTTATTATCTTCTACATATTGTCGTTTGAGTTCGTTAGCTCCAATCTTATCAGTTTCCAGCTGTGTCAAATCATAATGTTTATTCAACCATATTTTTAAAGGATTATTGTCATCTATATACTCTCCAGTAGCTTTTGTAACCGAATGCGGAATTGGCAATGACTTCAAATCTTTGATAGTTTTGTAGATGTCAAACATCACCAAAATGAACTCATCTCTCCATTCATTGCTATTAGAATATTTTAACTTTACATCTGGATCTCCAAGACGATGTTCTGGTTTAGTAATCTTATCTGCCGATAAAAACTTGAATGGAAAGTTTATAATGCGTATACGACGTTGAACACCACCATCTATCTTTGTCATTTGAGGAATAGTATTTGCTTGAATTATTAACTTGAATTGAGGAACATACTTGACAATGTGCTTTGAATTAAGAGTTCTTGCTTCAATGATATCACCACCACTAATTTTCTTGATAAGACCGCCTTGTAGTTTATCTTTAGCCTCAGGCTCACTTGTCATCATGATGCGCTTACATCTTGCCTCAACAAGTGCTGGAATAGGTTGGTCTTTGCGTTCCACTGGTTTTGTAAATAAGCTAACATCTACGCTCAAGTAGTAATCTCCAAAGGCATTCTTGAGCAAGTCTGAAATAACACCTTTGCCATTACCACCAGATCCAGTGAAACAATAAAACTCTTCCCATCTATTCCCGCCGTAAAGGCATGATGCTAACACCTTACACAAGTATGCCTCGTCCTCCTCATTCTCAAAGAGACCAAATAAGAATTTTTTGATAGCTGTGCGTACAAGCGAATTTGACTTTTTGGGATAAGGATAACCAGTTGTAGTGCTTACATAGTCTTGAGGCGTTATCATACGAAATGTGCAAGTGTTAAGATCAAGACATCCATCAGTAAATGAGAAGATATAGCGGTTCATATCCATTATAGAAATAAGGTCTTCTTTTTCAAAGAACGATGGCAGAAAGGAAATTACACCATTACAGAAATCGCTTGTTCCAAATGTTTTATAGACATCATGTATTTGTTTAATTTTCTGCCCATGTATTTTGAGTAATTCTTTTTGCTTCTCTTGGTCAGTAATAGTTATGCTCTTCTTATGATAGTTAGCTAGTTCAGCTTTCTTAGTATCCATTACTAAGTCTTGTAGTGTATCAGCAATATGGCGTTTCAATCCACTAGGTTGCGACTTATCATAATGTTTCCATACATTTGTTTTAGTTAATGAATACCAGCCAAGTGATTCTTCCCATAAGTATGCATCAGGATTAATATTGTAGAAGAACTTGGCAATATCTTTATGATTTACAAGTGAGATGATTGCCCAGAAGTCTTGGCGAAATTCCATCAATTCCCAGAAAGCACTAGGATTATCTGTCTTCAACCATTTCCAAAGAGTAGCTCCCATTATTTTCAATCCTTTGTCTCTTGCAAATGTTTTGAAATGTTTTTCACATTCTCCTTCTTCAAATTTGTTAGAGCGTTTTGATAGAGTCACCCACATAGAACAGTCAAAGCCTTCATTGTACAAAGCCATACCGATTTTAATCCAGTCGGCATAGTTGTCAAGATATTTGATAGGAAGAGCTTCTATAACTTTTATAAGAATATCATCATTTTCATTTCGAGGTTCAGAAGCTTCTGTAGATATACTTTCATCTTGTACTATATCTACTATTTCAGTTGTTTTTTCTTTTTTACTTCCCAGATATCTCAAATCTAGATTCTTGAGATATTCCACAATTTCTTCAGAAACTTCTACTAGCTCATCATCATCGAATGGAGTTTTTATCCATTCATACTTTGCTATAACATCACCAGAAGGTATTTTTGCAAATGAGGGTTCTACAAAGATACAGCCTCCATCACTTCTGATATCTATTTTAATATCATCAGAACCTGTAGTTTGCTTCAGTCTTGAGTCATATTTGAAGACGTAATGGAATCCTTTATTAGTTTTTGCTACAAGATTACAAGAAGTCATTAAATCCATAAGTTCCATTGCACATTCTAAGCTGGGATCATCAATATCAATTGCAATCATATTATGCCGTTCACCTGTAAGCATAGCAAAACCTGTAGCATTTCTATCATATTTATATTTTGTAGTTTGTTCCCATTTTGGTGGAAATTTAAAATCTTTTTTCCATATTCCTTTTTTATTTTGCTTTACCTCCATCGGGGAAGCAATAATAGTAACATTCAGTTTTTCATATAGTTCGTGGGACATTTATCTCTAAATGATGATTAGAAAATCTTTTTAGGTGGGCGTCAATTTTTTAGCAAAACTACGCCCCCGAAGAATAATATGCGCCCACCTAAAAACATTTCCTATTATTATAGTAGAACAAATGGAAATCCCAAAAGCTATTGTAATTTATACCGATGCTGAAACCTGTGTTGTAATATGTCCTTATTGCCTTCAATATCATAGGCACGGAATGCCGTCCGGAACTACACTTAATGAACGCCGTTCATCACACTGTCATAAGGGTGAATATGACTTTGGAGAGGTTGTTCACTCTCTTGATATGTATAAGAGTCTTGCTAGGCGCAAGAAAGATTGTTCACGAAACCATAAAAAAAAAGTAGCTATTGAATAGACAATGGATTCCAATACTTCAGGAATTCTGGGAATTATAGCTTTAGTATTTTCTATAGGATCTACAGTAGTAGCTGTTATCAATCACAAGAGAATACGCTCTACTTGCTGTGGGAAGAGTGTAGAGGCTTCTCTTGATATAGAAAATACAAGCCCGTCTACTTAATTTTCTATACTACTATAAGAATGCATCATCATCCTCAGCTTATACAAGCTGTCCCGCATATAATCAGAAAAACCAAATTTTCAAAACATGCTGGAGGAAGTAGAGAGTCCACTCTTTACAACGAACCAAAGGATTCTCCATTTTTGACACAGAATCAAAAAGAACTTAATTCTGCTTTTAACAGTAAGAGAAATCCTCTTGGAATTATGAAACCTCTTCAACCATCACCTCTTGATGATTATGACAAGGCTATAGGAGCAGAAAGAACTCATCAAAGAGCCAAGGCTGGTTCTAAATGGGTTATTATTAATCGGCTCTCATCGGGCTATTAAAATATTTAATTTGACTCTTTCAATAATTTGAAGAGGAGATTCTGTGCTTTAGTCTTATACATTTCTTCTATGCACTCATCTGTAGTTGGCCTCTTAAAAGGTTCATAGAGTTTCTCTTTCTTTACAGCCATACCAAGCGTCCATTGGCCATCAGCATTGAGTATAGGCACAAACTGGTCATCAAGAAGACAACAGCCATTTTTGTTAAGAGAATAAATAAGAATGAACTCACACTTAGAATATTCTGGATTATACTTCTCATTTCTAACTATCATGTGATAGTGTGGATCTTTGAACTCTCCAAATCCAACAATTGATCCTTTTACCATTTGAGCAAATTTTGGTTCTCTTACAAGTACAGTTATGGCGTTGTAAGAGTCATTCACATATAGCCTAGCAAAATTTCTACAATAGTGAAAGAGCTGGGAATACTTCAAAGTTGCTCTTGTCAATGAGCCTTTCTTGTCAAGTCCAAGAGTAATTACTTTTGAGCCTTTGATACTTCTTAGCATTGGTCTTATTTGACAAAAAGCAGATTCGTCTATCTGCATTCCTATTTAGAGATTGAATCTTTTCTTAAAATCGGCAATTGAAGCAGAGACAGTCGGAAGGTTCCAGAGGATCCATCGGCTCAAAGAACCAGCAGTTGTCGGATCTGTCCAGTTCTCTCGAGCTGAATGTCTTTGAAGATAAAGCTTTTTTCTCTGTTCTCTAAGGGTAGCATCAAAGAGGGTAAAGTCTTTCATCCCTGCGCTTCCAAAGTGTCTCACAATTGTCTTGCCGTCATCTTTTTCAAATTTTGCAGTATATTTGTGCTTGCCATTAATAGCTGGAACAATCGAAATTAGTTTCATCTAACTATAGAGCATATTATATTCATAATTTACAGCTCCGCCATTAGCAGAGAATCCAAGGCGTTCAACAGAAATTTCCAATGAGGGTGTTATGGCTGAGCTAGTTGTGCCGAAGACAATTGCGCTTACTGCCAGATCTTCAGGATTGCCAACAATAGGTCCAGGAGTTGCATTTGCCACGGCGTTCAAGGTGATATGAGTTACATCTGTATGAATGTCATAAGGATCCCTGAGAAATGATGTCTGAGTGGGACTCTGTCCATTTGCAATTAAAATAGAAGTATTCACTTCATAAGTGCAGTTTCCTGTGCCAGTTGCTACAACACCGTTATAAGTGAAAACACATCCGATGGCTGATACAGGAGCTCCAATAGCAGTCCAGTTGGTATTGGCTACAGTCAAGATAGTATATCTAATACCTGTAACCAATCCTGCAGTAGCATTGATAGTAGCTGTGGTTTGTGATACATTTTTGGGCGAATCCACGGCACAAACTAGATATCTATAACCTGCTCCAAGAGTTGTTAATGTTGTTGTAGGAGCTCCCCAACCTGTTGGGTAATTATATATAGAATAGTCATATCTTTTATTGTAAGTCCCAGCAGGTTGATTGGCTATATCATAAGTATAAATATTGAAAAAGAAAACCCCTTGGATATTGATTTTATTAGTTGTTGTAAAAATAGCCCATACAGAATTTAAGTCTTTCTTGAGAATTACCGGGCTAGGATTGGAGTTATAAGGAGGAGCAATTCCATAATAAGGATTATATACATACCATTGAACTTGTGTAGCTGACCCTGTTACAACAGGTTGTTTGATATTCTTCCAAGCAGTTCCAGTAGCTCCTGTTGGACTCCAAGTGTTTGAGTCAGGGATCCAAGAGCTTGGAGTTCCAACGCCTCCAGCTCCTGCTAACCATTTGATAGTTGATTGATATGGTGTTCCAACGCTTACTATTTGTAATCTGTTGGCTAATCCAGCGTCAATTGTAGCAAAGCCAGTTGGTCCTGTTTGACCTGTAGAACCTGTAGAACCAGTTTCTCCAGTTGGTCCTGTAGAACCTGTAGCTCCAGTAGCTCCAGTAGCTCCAGTAGCTCCAGTAGCTCCAGTAGCTCCAGTAGCTCCAGTTTGACCTGTTA
>Ga0114969_10003694_pt1 | contig 12283 bp, 12 predicted proteins | sample M_130807_MF_Meta_FD_87316 | JGI IMG/M metagenome (GOLD analysis project Ga0114969, IMG submission 87316) | Freshwater microbial communities from Lake Montjoie, Canada to study carbon cycling - M_130807_MF_MetaG | ecosystem: Environmental > Aquatic > Freshwater > Lake | place: Lake Montjoie...
GAGGTAGTAGACATGATTTTTTTGCCAAATAAATCAACAACAGTGTAAGTACTGACACCACTAGTATTTCCTGCAACAGATACATTTAATCGATCTTGTGTTGGGTTCGGTGATAATGTAATTGTTGCGTCTAATTTATGTAAATCATTGACTGCATTTGGCTTTTCAGAAAGCGTAGTTGTACCAGTGTAAATTTTATCACCTGAAGGATTACCACTCGCATCTGCAAAATTACATGCAGCGTAGAAGTTAACATTTCCAGTTAACGCAGCTGGTGCTGTCCAACTATAAATCCATGAATAAATGGTACCAGTTACAGTTGCACTTGCAGGGCCAGTGTGTGTAGCATAATACGTACTTTTGATTTGCGAACCTGTGCCTGCAGAAAATGTTCCTGCATGTACATTGGTAACCCCTTTATAAGCAGTGGATTGAAAACCGATGGCAGGAGTAGTGGCTATTCCAGAATAAGCAACATAGACATTATACGTTGTGCCAGGCACATATTGACTAACAGGTATTGAAGTGGTAATATCTTGAACAATAATATTTACATTCGTCGCTGAAACCGCCGTACCAGTATGACAACCTGTTGTGGCACAAGTCGTATTGCTACTTTGCGGACTTCCAGTATAATCAGAGCCACCTTTCCCGGTTGAGTCAGATTTAAATACAATAAAAGCGGCACCAAGTCCGAAAAACAATAATGTAATTTTCTTCAATTTCATGGTAGATAATTTTATTTTCCAAATGTATACCAAGTATTTATAAAATCATAATTTATAAATTAAAAATATTTTGTTCGTCAACTTACATTCGAATGAATAAATTTGCGACATGAAAGGAAAGAAATTAAAACGTTTTGCAGAATTGACTACTTTTAAAAATGTTTTGGAATACCCAACGGATAGCAAGTCGGAATGGGCAAGCATTTTTAATTCAAATGACATGATACTTGAATTGGCTTGTGGCAAAGGCGAGTATACCGTAGAAATGGCACAGGCTTTTCCAGATAAAAATTTTATTGGTGTAGATATAAAAGGGAATCGAATGTATGTCGGTGCTAAGCTTGCATTACAAAAAGGGATTGCGAATGTTTGTTTTCTGCGTACGCAAATTGAAAGGATTACAGATTATTTTCATCCACATTCTATTGCCGAAATTTGGATTACATTTCCAGATCCTTTTCTCCGAGAATCTAAAGCCAAGAACCGATTAACACACCATAAATTTTTGGCGATGTATCAACAAATTCTAAAACCTAATGGCATAATACATCTCAAAACAGATTCGGTAGAGTTGTATACATTTACTTTAGAAATGATAGCACATCACCATTGTAATATCATTGAAAATAATGCAAATATTTATCTGCACGGCACCCCAAAATTCCCTTTGTCTATTCAAACATTCTATGAGAAAATGCATTTGTTGGACAATAGAACCATTCGATATGTCAGCTTTAGATTGCCTGATGAGAAAATAATTATTCCGCCTAAAAAAACAAAAGATGAAGAAGCCGCTGTTTGAGGATGAGGAATTTTATGTGAATGACAGTGGCTTATATGTTTTCACAGCAGAGTACTTATTGAAAAGAGGATATTGTTGCGGTAATGGATGTCTGCATTGTCCATTTGATTATAAGAATGTAGTGGATGAAAAAAAGAAAAAGAACTTACAGGAAGCAAAGCAAACTAATCACTAAACGGAATCAATAACGTGTCGGACTGGATACAACATATTTATACTATTGTTCGTAAAATCCCTAAGGGAAAAGTGACCAATTATGGTGCTATTGCAGATGTTGTAGGTGCACGAACTACTTCACGAATGGTAGGATGGGCAATGAATGCGGCACATAGAGTTACGCCACCCGTGCCTGCACACCGAGTAGTGAATCGCAAGGGTTTGCTCACCGGCCGACATCATTTTGGAACTCCTACCCTCATGCAAGAATTATTAGAAGCAGAAGGAATTAAAATAGATGAAAATCAAGTGGTGGATTTTGAAAAACACTTCTGGAAACCGGAATGAGTAGTGAGTAGTTAGTAGTTAGAATTTGAAAATGAAGTAATTTGAAGATTTGAAAATGTGGAGATTTGGAATTTGGGATTTAAAAATTTGGAATTTAAAAAATGAAAGCAGTGAAACAAAAAAAAATGATTCTCGACACAGAGACGCTGGAAGAGGCATTTTTTGAAGATGTAAAATTATTTGGCATCGTATCGCCCGTAGAGCCTTATCACTTGATCTGGAATTTGAATCATGCCTTTAATTATAGTTTTGAACGAAACCATGAAGCAGAAGTACAATTCAAAGACATTTACTACTCTGTATTCTATTATGCGGATGAAGAGAAGTTGATTGAACATTATATTTTTGCCAATCGCAACAAAACAAATTACATGATTGCGGAAGCAAAAAATATTGATTTTATTTGGATGATGAAAGGAAATATTCATTCCTTATTTTTCCTTTCCCAAGTTTCTAGTTTATTAGAATCCATTCAAAACATTGACTATTCGATGGAAATAAATCCTGAACATCTTAAATCGAAACAACATTTAATTGTATAATTGATTATTATTATTCAAAAAAAAAGTTACTTTTAAGCCCTAAATGTAAAACAAGATTATGCTTCGTACTTTAATATGCTTTTCTTTCCTTGCTATCATCGCTTTTACTTCTTGCACTAAAAAAACAGGATCTAAAAAAGCTTGTTTTAATATTTCGAATGCCTCACCAAAAGTTGGAGACACCTTATACTTTCTGAATTGCTCAGAAAATTACAAAAGCAATCTTTGGACCATGCCTGATGGCACCATACAAGCCTCTAGACATGCAAGTTTTGTAGCTCCTGCTGCCGGCATGTATGCTGTACGATTAACCATTAGCAGTGATTATGTATTATTTGTTGACACTACAAATGTGATCAAAACATTTACTTCAGTTGTCCCATAGGCGTTTTAAATAACCCGCTTTATTTCCATTATTTTGTCCGAACCATCCTCTTCGCAATACAAGTTACCTATTCTATTTTCTCTTGTATTGATTATAGGTATGATGATAGGCTTCAGACTCTCTCGTTCCTTCAATCATTCCCTTCCTTTTACAAACAAAAATTCCACCACGCATGTTGACGATATGATCCAACTCATTGCGGATAAATATGTGGATAGTATTGATACAAAGAAATTAGTGGAGAATGGAATTGAAGGAATTATTAGTCAGCTAGATCCGCATACAGTCTATATTCCAAAGGAAGATCTAACAAGAGTGAATGAAGAATTAGAAGGTGAATTTTATGGCATCGGTGTTGAATTTTATTTGACCAATGACACCATTCGTATAGCTTCGATTTTAAGCAATGGACCAGCCGACCATACAGAATTACAAGCTGGCGATCAGATTATTCAAATCGATGATAGCATCGTTTCTGGCAAACAATTGACAGACGAAGAGGTGATCAAAAGAATCCGTGGCAATTTAAACACAGAAGTGAAACTAGTTGTATTGCATCCAAACAAAGTAAAAGCTACTTGTGTCCTTCATCGTGGAATAGTGCCATATAAAAGCGTTGTTGCTTCTGTTATGCTAACGCCGACTATTGGCTATATCAAAATTCGACTTTTTAGCGAACCCACTTTTACTGAATTTAAAACTGCACTGGAACAACTTTTAAAACGCCATGCACAAAAATTGATCATTGATGTAAGAGATAATCCTGGAGGTTATATGGAAGCAGTATCCAATATTGCCGATGAATTGATAGCTGGAAATAAAAATTTAATTACAACTAAAGGAAATCACGAAACCGATATTCGCAAAACGAGTAACCTTGGTTTGTTTGAAAAAGGGGATCTTGCCATTTTGGTAAATGAAGGTTCCGCATCCGCCAGTGAAATACTTTCTGGTGTGATACAAGATTTGGATAGAGGTATCGTTATCGGGCGACGAACTTTTGGCAAAGGTCTTGTGCAAGAACAATTTGAATTGCCAGATGGTTCTGCTTTACGCATTACAACAGCTCGGTATTACTTGCCAAGTGGGCGTTGCATCCAAAAATCTTATGCAAAAGGAAAGGAAGAATATAGCCAAGATATTATCCGTCGTTTTCATAATGGGCAACTCTCTATCCATGATTCAACACATGCCAAACCAGAAATTTTTTATACAACTTCAAAAAGAAAAGTATATGGCGGCGAAGGCATTACACCAGATATTTTTGTTCCATTGGATACCACTTATGATGCGAGTTTAGAAGATTTTTACGCCACACATGCTGTTGAAGAATACGCACATCGTTATTATTTTACCATAAAAATGAATTCACTACCTATACGAATTTGGATTTATTTAGTCGCCAATTCAGTATTTCCAAAACTATGATGGATGAATTTTATGCGTACACAAAATCTTTAAATATCAATACGAGTGAATTGCAGCAAACGCAACTTGTACAAAAATTACAAACCTTATTGCGAGCAGAATTTGCTAAACTTTTATTTCAATCCAATGGTCATTATTTGGAAATGAGTAAGGACGATACGATGATACAATTGGCTTTGAAAAAATTATGTGCTAATTAATAGAGCATTATCTCCCCTCTTCTACAATGAACAACCTTAATAAATTCAAGGCTGTATTACTCGCCAATATTCTATTTTTTTCACGATCATAAGGGACAATAATTTTCTTCGTCTTTATTTCTTTGGCAGAAGCAACTGCTATCCAAACTTCATTTTGCGAATCATTTTTTTCTAAATAACCACTAATAGAAACCGCATAATCTGATTTGAATTTTAGCCGGCATTGTTCTGCCATTTCTTGTACAGTCTGTTCACTAACTGCTGTATGAGAATCAATGGTGTCGGCATGTATACCCAAAACTGCAATTTTACTTTCAATAGCATAAGGGACGATTCCGCCTTTAAAATAAGCCGAACTTCCTTTCATCGAAGTCATGATAGAAGCAACATATCCGCCAGTGCAACTTTCCGCAATGGACATTGTCTTTTTGTGATCGGTTAAAATTTGTGCCAGCACTTGTTCCAATTCAATATCTGTATCGGCAACCAAAATATTTGCCAGAATATCTTTCAAAGAATTAAAATACACATCGATTTCATTCGGGTCTACGTTAATAGCAGTGAGTCGAAGTTTTACGATACTCAATTTAGGTAAGTAAGCAAGCTTGATATGCTTAGGAAGTTCTTTTTCAAAATCAGTCAATCGATTGGCAATGAAACTTTCACCTTCACCCGAAGTAACCAATGTTCGATGAATAATATTTGGTGCAACAAATTTTTCTTTCAATAAAGACAATACATGGGTGGAAATAATATACTGCATCTCAAAAGGCACACCAGGTAAGGAAATGAAAATTTTTCCATCTTGTTCGAATAACATACCGGGTGCAGTACCTACTTCATTAAATAATATTTGACAAGTATTTGGCAACATGGCTTGTCTTACATTACTCGCTAAAATAGGTCTATTGCGTTTTGCAAAAATCGACATGACATGCTTCAACACCTCTTCATTCTCTACCAATGTCCCATTGAAATATTCACACAAAAGCGGCTTCGTAATATCATCCGATGTTGGCCCTAATCCTCCTGTAAGAATGACAATATCTACTCGCTTTTTTTCTTCATCTAATGCCTGAATGATAGCATCCTTTACATCGCCAACTGCCACTCGTCGAATGACTTGTATGCCAATAGCATTAAGCTGTTGTGCAATCCAAGCGGAGTTGGTATCAATGGTTTGACCGATTAATAATTCATCACCAATCGTGATGATGGAACATAGAATTTCTTTCATAGTGTAGGGGCAAAGTATGGGTTTAAATATTGGCGTAAACGATCAGGCATGGCTACCCTTTTTTGGGTGGATAAATTATAAAAAGTCAAGGTCACTTCGGCTTTGTTGATTAGTTCGTTTTGTTCATTAAATATTTTGTGGTGAAAGGTAATAAAAGGCTGAGGATGCATTTCCAATAAGGAAGTTTCTATTCGGATGAGTTCGTCATATTTTGCAGCACGCAAATATTTAATATTCATTTTTACAACTGGCATGACGGTTCCTTCCTTTTCCATTTCACTGTATGGATAACCGCATGCACGAATCATTTCCGCCCTAGCAATTTCATAATACAAAGCGTAATTGCCATAATACACAAATCCCATTTGATCAACCTCACCATATCGTACACGTATATGTGTGCTTGCTTTCATCATGCGATTTGCTTATTTTCATTTACTAATGATGCATATAAATTTTCATACAATGGAATAATATTATTGATATTAAATTTCTGTGCTTGGGCTAATGCATTCTTCTTAAATAACTTCAATTTATCTTCATCTTTTAATAACTCCAAACTAAATTTGGCAATGGCATCAATATCGCCTACCTCGGTTAAAAATCCAGTAACACCATGAATATTAATTTCTGGAATTCCACCGGCATTACTTGAAATCACCGGCACTTCACAACCCATTGCTTCTAAGGCTGCCAATCCAAAACTTTCATACGCACTTGGCAATAAAAACAAATCAGAAATAGATAATATTTCTTCCACTTGTTCTTGCTTACCTAAAAAACGAATATCATCGCAAGTACCTAATTCTCTGCACAATTGTTCCATGTGTTGGCGCTCAGGACCATCACCAATCATAAGCAATTTACAAGGTATTTCTTGTCGTATTTTTTCAAATGCATAAACAACATCTTCTACCCTTTTCACCTTTCTAAAATTAGAAACATGTGCCAATATTTTTTCATTATTTGGCGCAAGCATTTTTTTAAAATGATCTTTATTGCTATGCGAGAATCGTTTGATATCTACAAAATTTGGAATCACATGTATTTTCTTTTCGATGACAAAAGATCGATTCGTTTCATCTCTTAAATTTTCAGAAACTGCGGTGATGGCATCCGATTCATTGATGGAAAAAGTAACTACAGATTCGTACATTTTATCCTTGCCTACTAGGGTAATATCCGTACCGTGTAATGTGGTAATGAAGGGAATATTTTTACCTTGCTTTCGAAGAATTTGATTTGCCATATAAGCAGAAGATGCATGTGGTATGGCATAATGAACATGTAATAAATCTAGTTTTTCATTGGAGATAACATCCACCAAAACAGAAGACAATGCAGACTCATACGGTGGAAAGTCAAACAATGGATAAGTTGGCACCGACACTTCATGGTAAAAAATATTCGGATGAAAGGAATCCAATCTCACTGGTTGTTTGTACGAAATAAAATGTATGATATAACCCTTATCTGCCAATGCTTTACCTAATTCTGTAGCCAACACACCACTACCACCAAATGTTGGATAACATACAATACCTATCTTCATGTTTTTAAATTAATTTTCAAATGTAAAGTAAGAAATCGAATAAGCTGAAGGAAGACATCGTTTTGATTTCCCATTATTTTGAATTATATTTGTGTAATCGTTGAAGCCCTAGCAAATAAAAATAATTCACTTACGATCGACGAAGTGTGAAAGTTATAAATTTCTGCATTGACATTTACTTTAGTTGAGATTTACTTTAGTAAAAGGAAAAAAAGAATATTTATTTTGTAGTACAACCTGAAGCCAATTTATGAAACCCATATTTTTTATTTTTATTATTGCATTCTTAAGCATTTCTGGTAAAGCGCAACAACAAGCTAGCAACAATAACCAGAAAAGGAGCCTGGATTCCGCAATTTATTATTTCAATGCATCTAAAACTGCCAGTGGAATTGATTCTTTGGTCTTTGAAAAAGGACTGAGAAAGTTGAATAGAATTTCTGTTGATGATACTTCTATTCAACGAATAGAAAAAGTGATGGCGGATTTTAAAGGAATTAAAAAATCTTATTTTTATAATGCAATTCAGATATCCATTCTCGCTGCATTTGAGAACGCACATGAATACCACAAAGAGATTGAATATGGCAAAGCCATTATTAACCAATATGATGCCACCCCAAATCCTGATGACAGAGCTCTTTTCATTAAATTTTTAAACTATTTAAGAATTCCTTTCCGTGTGTCAGATAATTTGAATGCCGGTTTTGATTTTTATACAACAAAACTGAAGCTATATCTCGAGCGCAATGATTCGGCTGCTATTTCAACATGCTATTATGTTCATGGCGGATTCTATCACACCAAAGGATTAAATGAAAGTTCCATTTATTATTATAAAAAATCGATAGCTTATTTAAATATAAATGACACCATTAATAAGGAAAGTGGTCGTGAACAATTGGAAAATAATACAGCAGTTTTGGGTAATTTATATAATACTATTGGAGATTATCATAACGCAATTTTATATTCACTTTCTTCTATTAAATTCAAAAAAGAAGATAATACACATGTTGCTTACGTATATAAAAATATTGCGTATTCAAAAATAATGTTGAACGAATTAGATAGCGTCATTGATATTATAAATTCAGCAATTAATATTTCAAAGAGTGCTAATGAACCAATTAGTCTTGCTAATAGTTATATGGTAAAGGGAATTTATTATCAGAAGACAAATGAAGCAGATTCATCGGAATTTTACTTCCAGCTTTGCAATAAATTAATCGTTGAATTTGATATTAGTGCAAACTCAGTTGAAGGAAATCTAATTCCCCATTATTATCTCGCTCTTCTCCGAGTCAAGCAAAATCGTTTTAAGGATGCTGCAGATTTACTTAAAACTGAAATTCCAAGGTTGATAAATTTAAGAGAAGAATTAATGAAAGAATATAAACTTTTGGTTGAAGTGAATTTAAATTTAGGTGATTTAAAAAATGCCAATGCATATTTTGCTCTGTATGCCAATATTCAAGAACAATTGAAAGAAGATGAACAAAGTACCCGTAAAATGAGTTTTGAAACAGAACAGAAAATTGGGGATGCGGAAAGCACAATAACTAATCTGATAAGCGAAAAGAAACTTGCCGCACTATCCAGAAATTATTTAGTAGGAATTGCAATACTTCTATTCATCATTGTAATGGTTATCAATAACCGTTTCCGAATTACCCGAAGTCAGAAAAAAATCATTGAAAAGGAAAAGCTGCGGAGCGAGGAATTACTATTGAACATCCTCCCCGCCGAAGTAGCCGAAGAACTCAAAGAAACAGGAACCGCTGCTGCCAAACACTTTGATAATGTAACCGTGCTATTTACGGATTTCGTCAATTTTACCCAAGTATCAGAAACACTTTCCCCGCAGGAATTGGTGAACGAATTACATACTTGCTTTAAAGCATTTGACGATATCATTGGCAAGTATGGTATTGAAAAAATAAAAACAATAGGCGATGCTTATTTAGCAGTTTGTGGACTTCCATTAGTGGATGAGCGACATCCACAAAAAGCAGTACAAGCCGCACTAGATATTATTAATTTTATGCAAACACGCCGCCAACAAATGGGTGCTAAAACATTTGAAATTCGAATTGGCATCAACACAGGAAGTGTAGTTGCAGGCATTGTAGGAGTTAGGAAATTTGCTTATGATATTTGGGGTGATACCGTAAATACAGCAGCACGCATGGAACAACATAGTGAACCTGGAAAAATCAATATTTCTGAAACGACGTATTCTTTAGTGAAAGATAAATTCAATTGCATACATCGAGGAAAAATTTCGGCTAAAGGCAAAGGAGAAATTGATATGTATTTTGTAGAAAGTAGTAAGTAAAAAGTAGAAAGTAAAAAGTAGTAAGGCGTAAGTAGTACGAATTAGGGATTTGACTTTGAAGTTTGGAATTTACTTTTCAGTTGCTGCGGGTTTGCAACCCGTGACTGATAATCAAATTGAATCCTTTATTTATTGCTGATTCGTAAAACATAACCTTGTCTGAACTATGATATATTTGATTCATGTGATTTGTATGATGCATGAAGTTGGTAATTTTCTTTAATCATAGTCATCATGTAAATCAGAAGAATCTTCGTTAAGACAATATCAATTACACTTTTACATCACTCCATTTTCCTCTGCTGATAAAAAACAAATAACAAATACATTAAGGTACTGATATAAGAAATAACAGAGGCTATAGCTGCTCCTTCTATACCTTTTGTTGGAATAAAATACAAATCAAATAGTAAACAGGTGATGAAACCAATAATGGCTGCATACAAATTTATTTTGACTTGCCCTGTACCAATAAAATAAACACTGATGCTCATCGTAAGGCAAAAAGGAGCAACACCTATAAGCAATATTTGGATAATAGAGACAGATGGAATGAAAGAATTTCCAAATAAAATAGGTACAAAATAAATAGAGATGAAATAGCCAAGACAGGCAGCTATCAATGCATACAGACCGATAAAGTAGGTTGCCCGTAATGTTTTTTGATAGTTTAATTGTTTGTTCGGCTGTTGCGAAATACTGCTAAATAATACGGTTTGAATTGCAGATGGCAACAACCATATCATTTGTGCCAAAGAAACAGCCAGTGCATAAATACCTATCCCCTCTTTGCTTTGCTTAAAATAATTGAGTACCCAAATATCCATTTTATAATTAAAAAATTGAATCACGTTCGTAGCATAAGCCAATACGGCAAACGAAAAAATCACCTTCACTAATGAAAATGGAATTGCATGAATTGAAAAATAGGATCTATTGGTCTGATAAATGCGAACCAAGAAAAAAGAGAATTGTATGCTCATGGAAAAGCACAAGGCATACACGATCCAATACATTGGCAATAGGTTGATAGCAACAATTTGTTTATATTTTAAAGTATATAAAATCAACAAAACAATATTGCTGATGATTTGAATGATACCAGCTGTTTTAAATTTGTTTTCGGCTTGTAGTATTGCAGCAAAAAATGCATTAAAAATAGTCATCCCTACATGGACAACTAATATCAAAACAAAGAATGTATTCTGCTGCACGAAGGAAGGTAATAAGGTTTGTAAATAGCCGACATTTTTTAAGCCAATGAAAATGGCTACGAATCCTAGCATAAAAATGAATATCCATATGCCTAAGCCAAATACATACTCTTTAGCTAATTTCCCTGATGCAATAAAATAAACTAGTGTAGATGGCAATCCCAGACCTATCAACAAAGTAGCGAAAGCAATGAAGTTGTTGTACAGCGTTAGTTCCGCTTGGCCATACGTGCCTAGCATGCGTGCGGCTAATATGCTACATACAAATGAACATGCAAGCGATACCACCTGTGCACTATACGTGACGATTATATTTTTGACAGATGACATAGGGTTCAAAAATAGAACATTCGTTTTTTATTCTTTCTAAAAAAAAATGGTTGACATGTAGCCAACCATTTTCTATTATTCTTGCCATACCACTACACCGCAGCAGCTTGCATTTTCTTTTCTGATTTTTTACGATCATCTTCATTCAAAATAATCTTACGCATACGAACATTCGCTGGTGTAATTTCTATACATTCATCTTGCTCGATATATTCCATACATTCTTCAATCGTCAATAATATTTTTGGCGCAATTCTATTTGCATCATCTGTTCCACTAGCACGATGGTTGGTCAACTTTTTACCTTCCACGGCATTTACTAATAAATCTCCTGGTTTGATATGTTCCGCAATGATTTGACCTGCATAAACCTCTTCTCCTGGATCAACATAAAATGAACCTCTATCTTGTAATTTATCAATGGAATACCCTGTTGTCGTACCATTAAATTTAGAAATCAATACTCCATTATTTCTTCCAGGAATAGGACCTTTCCATGGTTTATATTCTGTAAAACGATGAGCCATCACCGCTTCACCTTGCGTATTGGTAAGCATTTGTGTACGCAAACCAATTAAACCTCGTGAAGGAATTTCAAATTCAAGATGTTGCATATCTCCTTTAGTTTCCATCACCAACATCTCCCCTTTTCTTCTACTAACTAAATCAATGGCTTTACTAGCTAATTCTTGAGGTACATCAATAACTAAATTCTCATAAGGCTCGCATTTTACACCATTTTGTTCTTTTACAATTACTTGCGGTTGCCCAACAGTAAGCTCATAACCCTCTCTACGCATCGTTTCTATCAATACACCTAAATGTAATATACCACGACCAAACACTAAGAAAGTATCTCCATTGTCTGTATCTTCCACACGTAATGCTAAGTTCTTTTCTGTTTCTTTCATTAAGCGATCACGTAAATGACGGCTAGTTACAAACTTCCCATCTCTTCCGAAGAAAGGAGAATTATTGATACTGAAAGTCATATTCATCGTTGGTTCATCCACCGAAATAACC
>Ga0114969_10003696_pt1 | contig 12279 bp, 26 predicted proteins | sample M_130807_MF_Meta_FD_87316 | JGI IMG/M metagenome (GOLD analysis project Ga0114969, IMG submission 87316) | Freshwater microbial communities from Lake Montjoie, Canada to study carbon cycling - M_130807_MF_MetaG | ecosystem: Environmental > Aquatic > Freshwater > Lake | place: Lake Montjoie...
GATTATATAATTATAATAATTTTAAGAAAGTTTGTTAATGAAATTTACTATTGGCGAAGTTAGAAAATTAATCCGTGAAGTTATTAAAGAAGAAAATTTACTTGATGAAGGATTTCTTGATAAAATAAAAAATACAGGAAAGGCTGCAATGATTGGTTTGAGTCTTGTGGGGTCAGCACATGCAAATCCTGTTTCATATGGAAATGAACTTACATCTTCGTCTGATTCAGAATCAGACGAAGATATAATAACACTTCAAGATAATGAAGGTAATGATCATAAATTTAGAAAAATTATTCAAGTAATAGTTCGTGGAAAACAATATATTGCATTGGAAAAAATAGAATCTGGTGAGCTTTTTTTATTTCGTTATATAATTGATAAACAAGGTGGCGGCGAACGTTTTATTGAAATTGAAAATAATGAAATATGGGAAGAAGTAAAGACAGCCGTCGAAGAAGCGCTAGATGATGAAGATGAAGATGATTAACACAATAATTAAATCACTTCAATTAAATTATCTTTTTTGATTGTTTAATATACCAATCTCTGGCATTATTTGATATTGATTTTAATACAACTCTTTTATTAAGCAATGATGTAATTAATTCTGATTGACATTCTTTTATAATGTCTGAATTTATAAATTTAAGAAATTTTCCAATATTTTTCATATCAAAATCTAAATTATCATTATTAGATATTTTAACACCTTGTTCAAGTCTTGGTAATGTTAAAACTAAATCTGAAAACTCTTTAATATTATTAGTTATAGTTGCATTAATTTGAACTGGTTTTGTTTTTGATAAAACTGCGTGTTTTTCACCTTTGGCTTTAAAAACAAATTCTTTAAATTGTGAATAGTTTTTCACCATAGGATAAAATACCAACCCTTCCCCTATGCCAGAAATATCAAATATAGATTTTACCCAGGGATCTTGTTCTTCTACTTCCAAAACATTAACATTAATAATATCGACAACATTTCCGGGATTAATCCAACTAATATTATAAATTCTTCCAGCATCAAACCAAGGAAGAACATGTATATCTTCATGAAATTCATTTCCAAGAAAATCTTTTATTTGTTGAGGTTCATAAATAAATTCATTTGATTTAAGAATTGCAAAAATTACAAAAACTTTATTTTTAATTTTATTAATTGCAACGCCTTTTTGAATACCTGGACCACACCATTCACCAAATATTACAATTTGTTCACCTTCAAATAAACTCATAAAGTATTTTTCTTTAGAATTTACCCAAACTGAAAATCCTTGATTGTCATTTTCTGCAGAGATAATCTGCGATCTTGACATCGGGAAAATAGTATCTTTGTTAATAATAATCCCTGCATTAGTTCCATGAATTTTTATTTTAGCCTTATAATCAATTGTTTCAACGTGATCATTAGTTGTTAAAACAGTTCTTCTTAAATTATGAAAATTATTTATATTTGGCCATGGAATATGATTTTGCTTTAACATTATATTTTTTAAATCCTTTTTAACCAAGATTCACCAATCCAACCTACACCTTCTTGACATAAAACTTTATAACACCTAATAATAATATAACAATGTGGATTTTCGTCCGCCGCAAGAATTAAAGCAACTTCACCATAATTAAATTTCATATCAGTCGTAGCTGTATGATCTTCATTAAGAAGATTAACACAGTTCCTACCATATGGGCGAATTAAACTTACGAAATCACCAATTTCTAATTCTATCTTCAATCGCTTCTCGCCAAAATTCTCTTCTGTTTTTGTGAGTACCAATGCATACATACTTCCGTTAAAATATAATCATCAATGTTAACATCATGCCAACATTTTGGTATCACATAACAACTCGTAGGTAATCCTCATGAATCTGTGTAACTTTTCCATTCTGTGACAGAATTTTGGCAAGTCTACGAGTAATTTTTATACCATTTGTATTATGAACAGCACTATGCTCGAAACCTACAAAAACACATATTTCTTTCTTGCCCATAAATATGTTGAGCACCAAATCGCCAGGTTTCATGAATTCCATCTTTTTCATTCAATTAATTCGAAGTAATGAATAAGTATATTACCATATTCCTCAATGATTCCGTGGCCCCATAGGATTCTAATATTACTACCATTTTCATGGTAGGGAAGAACTAATCCAATGAACGCAAGTATTTCTTCGTGATCCTCGAAATAATCCTCATTAAATCGTATTAATGAACCTGCAGAGAATTTATTATCCACACGTTGAATCCTCCCACATATGTTTTGGATATGACCCCTCGAGATAAACAATCCAACGTGGAAATCCCTTACATATATATCCTGTTGTAGGTGTAATCCACCCTGCACACCAGAAGTAATCAGATACCCATTGCCAAAACGTTAGTGAATCATTGTATGAAAGTTCAATACCGAATGTTCCCTTAATAGTTGAAATGATATGATGCACATCATTAGGAAACAACGTTCCATTTCCTCGTGAACGAAATGAACTGATCGCATCATCAACACGGGCTTGCGAAATATTTTCTTCCATTGTAATAACATTCTAATTTGTAATCGTTGAATTTACAAGGCCAACAACTCGCTACATAATACATACCCACAGATGCCTCCAGAAGTACATACATGAAAATAGCAATTATTCGTAGGTATTTCCAATATCATCATTAATTCGAATTCCCCAAGAGGTTTTTTCCATATCAGAATCTGATTCGTTTGGGATTTATCATAAATTACTCCGCGTGAATACCGTGAACGAACAAGCTCACCTATGTTCATACTTTGTAAGTTTGCGGCCTCGAGCTTAGTGAGAAGCATGTGTATTCTATCGAAAAAAAGGTGTGATGAACAAGCAATGTTTCATAATATCATCCTATCATAGTGGGGCGAACATTACACGCACATCTCGAGGTGTTTACTATGTTTGAATCCCAAGAGAACATCACATTGGATCCGTTGTATACCACCGAAGTATTCAGAATATTCGTAGAACAGAACCCAACATTGATCATCACTCCTCATCACTCCTCATCACTCCTACCAGTTACTACCTCCACAGGAATCCCACTCTTCATCGCTCGGGCCACCATATCTCGAGTTCCCCGGGAAGAAGCGAGATCATCGTGAAACGCAATCACTAAATTAGGCTTCCCTTCATCAATCATCGCCTGATTCCGCCGTGGCCCCGCTCCCCTACCATACTCACCCCAATTCGCAGGGAAACACTTCACCTCCATTCCCAAAGATAGCGCAACCTCACCCGCAATGGTATCTGCGCCCCTACACCCACCATGGATGATCATGATTTTAGGAGGGAACGAAGCGAAGCGATCAATAATCACTGCTCGATCACTCCAATCACGAGAACCACAAATTAATATTTTGATAGAATTCATGATCTGAAAATTTTGGACAAATTTTCTCATACGTATTTTAGCTCCGAAGAATTATTGACGTACATCTTCTGAAAACCCTGTAGAAAATCCACAAAATTCTCAGTTTGGGCAAACCAACTGCCCATGTGTCGTTTGGCTATGTTTGTAGCCGAATTTAAATCTCTGTCAACGATTAAACCTGGTTGCAGTTCAACTTCTCTTATAGAAAGTTCTGAACTTAGTGTTTTGATCCCTGTTAAACAGTTGAGTTGAGACGTGTAACTTTCATCAACAAGATGAAAGCCTAATCCTGCATTCCTTGTTTTATAACCAAGGAATGTTTTGAACCTAGACAATGTGCCTTGATTCTGAGTTGATTTATTCAGACCATTTGTTGAACGTTTGCCTTTCGGAAGCTTCTTCGTCTGAATGTCACCGACAATTAATGTTCCAATTTCAGCTTTTAAGCATTTATCAACAATGATTTTGCTGACTTTATGCTGATAATCTTTGTTTTTATCTGACAACTTGTTTGCTAGTTTTCTGTGGACAATTGTTAATTTCTTGCAACGACCTGAACCTTTCTTCCTTTTGTCACGAAGACCCTGTACATGTTCCTTTTGTCTTTCAATTTTCTTAAATCTGCTGTTTTGAATAGCAAAAGGCTTCATCACATTTGAAAAACAAGTTGCTATTGAACTTACCCCAAGATCAATTGACAGAAAATTGTTGCTGTCTAATGTGTTATTTGAGTCTTTTTCAGAATAAGTGAAGATTAGAAAAAATCTTCCTTCTTCCTCTTTGACGGTCATCGTTTTGATAGTAGCATTTGTCACACCACTCTTGAAAAAGTAGTCTGATATACTGAGTTTAAGCTTGTGTCCATCAATAAGCGAAATTGAAACGCCTGCATCAGTTATTTTAAATCCACCACAACCGCTGTTACAATGAAATTGGAACGAACAAAAGTGTTTATATGACTTGAACTTATAGGGAAACTGTGCCGTTGAATCTGACTTCTTCAGGGCATAGAATGATTTGATCGAATCGCAGAGCATTCTACAGGTATTCTGTGCAGAATGTGATTGAATTGTCAAATGATTATCAGCCCTGAAATTCTTATATCGCTGATTCAGTTGCTTAAAATTTTCACCTTTTTTAGCAAATTCAAGTAAGTGATTGTACAACAACCGATGTTCATTTGAAAGTGTTCTGAGAACAATTTCTTGTTGATGAGTAGGAAAGATTCTAACCTTTAGAGATTTCATCTTTAATCTTTAATAGATGCACTATAATCCGCATATATTTTGCAAACTTTGTAATTGAATACACTGTTAATAAATATCAGCTAAAAATAGAAATGTCTAAACTTTTTTCAAAATGTCTAAATTTGTTTCAATGGATTCAAACATAATAATTAGTTATAATTATATCATGGAAAAGAATGATTGCACAAAATTACTTATAGAATATATTACAGAAATAGTTGCAGTTGCAGAGCCTAATAACAATTATTTTACAATAAAATCAGAAGAGGGAAAGAATTTTGTTTTGAAAGCTAATGGAGGGCACCCCTGGATCAAGGGTTTATCACAAGACTTAAAGTGTTTTTCAGTGTATAAAATGATTAAATTCATAGATGATAAAGTCGATCCTGTTCAGATCATTAAATCTTTAAAGAACCCTGGTCTAAAAGATTCACTTCGAGTGTCAAAGGGAACAATGAATCAAATTCTTCAAAAAGGCGTAGAAGTATCCACTCCTTGGTTTGCCGGTATGAACATAGAAGTAGTCACAACGCCTCAAAGTAGTAAAACATTATCAGTAAAATTTGCAAAATCAATTGCTGAAAAAATTGGTGCAAAATTTGTCCCTGCGGGGACAATAAAAGATTTAGAATCAGCAAAAATATCTGACAATCTACCCATTACTTATTCAACAAAAACTATATCTGGTTTAAACAAATCTTTAACAAGAATGAAATCATCTAAAGACAAAGATCTACATAAACATTTTTTGCCCCGTGACAGAAAGTTTATCACAAATTGGCAAAAGCTCAGAAAAGAAGATGAATTTTTAAATGGTATGAATGTGCTTCTTGTTGACGATGTCATTTCAGATGGTGCGACGTTGTTTGAAATGTCAAATATATTAAAGAAATCTAAAGTTAATATTGTTGGTTGCATAACCTTATTTAAGACAGGTGACTAGATCATTTACTTCCGATTCTCTCTGAGTTAACAATCTTAAGAATATCAGGATTGTATACGATTAAAAAATTAACGCCGTTTTGTTGAGGAATCAATATCCCATCAATCATCGCCCTCATAACTAATGATTTTATAAATTTAGGTTCATGTCCCTTATAACAATCAGCCCATATAGATTGAATCATTTCAAGTACCGTTTCATTATTATCTTTTAATGATTGTCGCAAAAGTCTAGCTGCACGAAATTGCGATTCATCCCAATTTGATAAAACAGATTCTTTATCGGGCATTCGCTCGATGAATCCATCGATATCAACTTTTGTTGGAGCAGCGTTACCGTTAATAATTCGCCCTCGACGAATTAAGTCAACAGTTAGTAAGTATCCTACGCCATTTGCATATCCACTTGCCAAATTTTTTGAATCTGTTAAATAAAATCCAGGACCATATTGTGCCGTTGAATTTTTAGTATATGCACATTGATAATCAAATTTTGCAAATTCAGTTTTAGTGCCATGATACCATGACCCAGAAATTTTTTTGCCGACTGTTTCTAACACACTACTGTACTATACATGATTCTATTCTACCACTCATTCGTTAACTTTACATGCGATTTTTGGGTTGTCCAGCCAAAGAACCTTTTAACTCATTACGAAGTTCACTAAATTGATCATCGGGCAATGTGGTGTAACCCAACGCATCAAGCTTAACATACTCGAGGTATTTCGAAGGCACATTATACACGTTTAGCAACACGCCAGTATCACGGTTAACAACACAATTATCTTTTAACGGCATCGAGTTTGATTCGAGGTTCTTCTCCACCTCTTCACGGATAATCCTGCGCAATTGTGATACTGTAATCTTCATGATGATAAATATATCTCTTAATTAAAAAATGTAACTAATTAGCAATGTGAGGCGTTTACCCGCTTCTTCATATTTCTATTATACCATCCTCCACAAAGCTTTACATCGCAATATTCATCTACGATTATTTCACAACCTCGAGGCTATTCTCGAAAATCCATCCTATTCCTTGGGAAGTTAAAATTTTAATATATGATTTTGTATGTTTACCAATGACTAGTTTTTTAACTAACAAAACAATGCCAACATCGTTAAACTCAAATGTAACTTCAGAACCACCAAATGCATACACATCATCATCATCACTCCTACCAGTTACGAAATCCTCCCTTCTCCACCCAATTTTACTAAAATTCACGGGTGTTAATGAACGTGAAATTCCATTCGCGGGTGTTACGAGATCACCCGGATTCATGATTCTCTATCCTTCCTCTCACGGGTAACATCTCACTACCCAACACGTATCCCACAATCCCACCGGAAGTGAGTACACGATGGTGATACCCATCACGGGTTACCCCTCCCAGAACGAGGAGGAGTTCGCACTCCCGCGGATACACACTGATCACCGTGTAATTGTTGAGATCCCCATCCCACGCCCTCGCGAAACCGTACCGTGTTCGCATCAGATCACCCGGATTCACTGAGAACCTCCACGTGATCACGATCCATGATGATGTAGTTGGTGATCTTCCCGGTATCTTCGATGATCCGGAGATCACCCGATTTCATTCACCACCTCCAGATCCTCCTTGATGAACGGGATGAACCGATCCATCCAGTATATTGTACAGTTCACCTCTGGAAGATACCCCCATTCATCAAAATCAATATTATCCTCCCAGAAGATCGCGAAGTGGGATTCACCCGGTTCGAAACGGGTGTTACGTAACAGAACGAGATCACCGGGTTTCATTGGATAACCTCAAACTCATGCATTTCCAATGTATCTTTTCCTTCGTAATGGAAATAACATCTTTCTAAGATGCCTCGGTGAGGATGAAGGTATTTTACTATAATGTGGTTCTCACCTTCGTAGATCTCATTCCATGTATGAAGAACGGTACAAACTGGATCTTCATCCACGAATTTAATGAGTGCACCTGGAATGAAACTCTCATGCTTCATTTCACTACCCTTATATTCTCCCGGTAACACGAAAATACAACACCATTACCCCATAGCACCTTATAAGATGTGAAATCTACTCCTCCCCAAATCTTTTTCTCCTCAACGATGATTATTCCACAAGTATGAGTTGAATAGGAATCATCCCTAATGTACTCAACAAGATCACCTATATTCACTAATCACCTCGATTTTATAATCTTGCCGATTAGTATGAAAAGTACACATTCTACCGGTTCCATTTTCAAGAAATTCGATACTTTTTGAAGATCTTTTTAAGATCAATCCTTCTGAAAGAAAATCATTGTAAGGAAGAAGGTATATACGTATAAGATCACCGATCTTCATCAGTAGCCTATTGTATTACAGATCTTAATTCCACTCATGTTAACTAACCTGTTCATATATACCCACCCAACCAATCCATTATTACACAGTATCTTCGCATATGCAATGAATTGGCCTGGATATAAGCATTCCAATACAACACTACATTCCAATATAATACCACATTCACCATCTTTTAGATAACCAATTTCTTTCCGGGATACAGAAGTATCATCAAAGACGATTGCACCAATTGAAAGAAACATATCGCCAGATTTCATTTCACACCTTCCATAAACTCATCAACAACCCATACAATCCCAAGTGAATGTGAAAGAACCTTTAGATTCCATTGATCACGTTTCCAATTATTCCCTATTCTTCCATCATATTCAATCCCATCAAACTGGATGAATATTGCGAGATCATATTTATTAATATATTTCGAAGTGTGTATTTTAGAGGAAGAAGCATCATCATCCCATACATAATGAGGGCGGCAAACACGAATTAGATCCCCGTAAGAAAACCTATGAATCATGTAGTAATTACCTGCCAATATTCTTTATTACAATCAACTTCGATTATAGTACCATCCTGATGAAGAAGTTTGTACACTCTTTCAGCTAAATTAATTTCCCGCGAATCAACAACGATTGCATAGAATTTTCTACCCCAACCAGGACTCATAATAAGACTTCCATTAGGAATCTGATTCATTTACAATCTCATAAAGATCCTCAATGTCATCCTTGAAACACTCACTTATTACGCCATTATCCCATTGTACTATTACATTCCACTCATGTATCTCAATAACTACGCACGAAATGTAATCAAGATTTGAGTATTTACTTGTGAACTTTTTCTTAAATTTATCACCGGGTTTCATATTCTCATAGTATCAGGAATTCACGAACTTTACATTTACTTAATTTCAAATTTTACATCTTTAAATTCTTCTTTTTCAGAAAGAAAATTAATTGTATTTTTAACGCTCTCTATATTAACATTAATATATTTTTGTTTAAAAAAGAATGTAATTAACTTAAAAAACCACGTTATGGTATTTTGCACTTTATAATAATTAATTGTAATTTGATTATTTATATATGAAACCTTTATTCTATAATAACCATCAATAATGTTTTGTGAATTTGCAGCAATACAAATTAAAAATGAATTTTCTGTTTCATCTAATACGCATACTTTTTCAAAAGATGTTGTAAATAACCAATCCGTAAGTGATGCTGTTGTAACTGCAATTTCATCATCAAGTTTAATATCTTGATCAGAATTATTTCTATGAATAATTGTTTTTACGTTAATATCATTGACTTTATATGAAAAAATCTCCAACTTTTTCAATTTTTTTACAATAATATCATAATCTTTTCTTTCTGCAACATATGTTAAATCGCCGTGGAAATGATGCTTATTACCTGGAAGATTGATAGGCGCATCATGTAAATTTGTTGTAGAAAAATAACTGTCATTACCTAATGTTAGAAACGATAAAATTTTTAAAATCATTTGTTATATATATTTAAGTTATTTTATAATGATAATAAGAATAACCAATACAATCAGATATTCCAAAAAAAGGAATAATTGATAATACATTATAAGTTTTAAACTGAAGATGTCTTTTAAAAGACCAGTTTTTAATAGGTTTTGTTTTAATTCTTAAAAATTTATCAGTTAGTTTCCACGTATCAACCACATGCGATTTTGAAAACAAAAAGAAAATATAACCTAAATACTTTCTTATAGAAAATCTATTATCTTTTATAAAAGTGTGATCATCTAGACAACTGTCATAAAAGTTTTCTAAATATTTAATTGTAGAATTAGGTACGTAGCTGAAAGCTAATTTAACATTTGTAGTATCAGGCTCCCATTTATCTCCTTGATAAGATCCCGATTCCACCAAAATAAATGCGTGAATTCCTTTAATACAAAAAGAAATTCTTCCTTGTGGAATAAGTGGATTATCAGAAATATTTTTTGTGCATATTAACTTTTCTGAATTAAACATATTAATCATTTCTTTATACAATATCAATCCATTTATTTGAAACCCAACCACAAATTTTAGGAAATAAAATTAAAATCCAATCATTTGATATTTGTAGAATTATTCCTATTGTATTTGGAAGAACAGAACTATAATTTGTTGAGCCAATATTAAGGGTTTCATACACATTAGTATGTCCAATAATAAATGTTCGTACTAAATCACCTTGATGCATTATTATAAATTAAATTCATATATTAAAAACTATTTCATTTTTTAAAAGAATTTCGATAGGTTCTATTTCTTTTTGTTATATCGTAAAGAATCATTAATATATTAAAAACAATATAAAAAGAAAAATTACAATAGCAATAATTGACCACCACTGGGCTAAAAACCATGATAATAACATTCCTAAAAGAATGATTGATAATACTTTAATAAGTGTACTAAAAACTTCTTTAAAAAATGTTAAAATTGTTGTTTGGGAAATCCAATTTATCCATCCATTATATAATGCGAATAATATAGATAATGTTGTTCCTGTTAAAAATAACTTAGGCCAAAATGTATGTTGAAAAATTGAATATGCACCAAAAATAAAAAAAGATAGCATAATTTAATTATTATTATAATATTGAAAACATTATAAATGTATCATTTTAATATTCCACGTTTAAAACATTTAATTATAAAATCTTTAATTTTTTTATTATCATAAAATGGATCACAAGTTGAATGACCTAAAATACTATCTGAAAATTTAGGCGCAATATATGACATTATGATTTCCATTGCTTGACCTTGTCTTAGGGCGGGAAGTTCTTTCATATAATTTGAAACATGTTCCATAAATTCAATATATGAATATGGAAGATCAGGTGTATTTGGAAACACTTGCGTAAAATTTATTTTAGGAATTGTACTATATTTAGCAGCCATTTTAAATTCCTAGTTTAAATAATTGTTGTAGGCATATTTATTATTTGTTGTTTATTTTCTATTTTAAAAATCATTAATATACCAATTAAAATAAGAAAAAATATACAAACCCAATAAAATCTTGCTATTCGCGTTGACATATTAAAATATATATGTGTTTATTTTTAATAAAGTTGTATATTCCATCTAAAACGTAATTTAATATAATTTAATAATTCGTACATTATAATAACGAATATTTACATATTTTTGGTATTTTTTTCTAAATTAAAAATATTTAATTTATAATGAAAATATATACTGAACTTTCAACAGGGAAATGGGTTGTAACTGAAGAACAAACGTCAACAGATAATAATAATAATAAATTTCTTTTTATTCCTTACATAAAAGAAAAAGGTTTAGATCAACCCGTTTTAACTTGTGATTCCAATAACGTAACAATATCGTCATGGAGTGATGACAATGGTTTTCTTGTTACCCTTCCATCAATAAATGATACAGTATATAATTTTACGTTTAAAATAGGTTCTTCTATAAGAACATTTCAATTTATTGAGTCTAATAATTTTATAAATGATGTTAATTTTTTAAAAAATAATTCCAATCAAATAGATAAAAAATTTATCCAGTTGAATAATGAAAAAAATGATATTATTATAACTGTATCAAAGAAAATGAATCAGCTTAAAACAAATATTGTAAATACGTTGGATCTTCAAAGTAGCTTTATTTCTGAACAGATTTCTGCAATAAATTTAGCAAAAAAAAATCTTGATGATTCAAAACTAATTTTAAAACAACTTATAGAACAAAAATATACACAAGTACAAGAATCACTAAAATGTGCGAAGGAATTAGAAGATAATGGATCAATATCAAATCCAGGTATATACTCGATATATGGTGATAGTAATCTTAAAGCTGAAATAAACAGGCAGGAAGCAAACATACTTGAATTTATACAAAATAATCTTATTAAGACTCTACACGTATTACCAGACGAACTTCTAAAAAGTTTAAATAAAGTTAATAATAATATTAATTCGTTAAAAGAAAATATTTTCAATACAATATCAAATCAAAGTTCTGAAATATTAATAAATAAAATTCTGAATGGTGATTTGTTGTTTCAATTAACACCTCATCCCAACAACGAACCAGGTGTGTATTATTATGGGCTAAATCAAGAATATACACTCCCAGAAGGTCTAAAACCTTTTATTACGGGTTATTACTTTATAGGTGGCAGTGAAAATAACAATATTCGTTCGAAGTGCCCGATGGTATGGGTTGATACAACTGGTAATGAGGTAATACGAAACTTCATATGTGAATGTGCACCCGATGGATCACACCTCATTATCACTAATCAAGATAATAAAACATTTGGTGTGCATAATA
>Ga0114969_10003699_pt1 | contig 12278 bp, 12 predicted proteins | sample M_130807_MF_Meta_FD_87316 | JGI IMG/M metagenome (GOLD analysis project Ga0114969, IMG submission 87316) | Freshwater microbial communities from Lake Montjoie, Canada to study carbon cycling - M_130807_MF_MetaG | ecosystem: Environmental > Aquatic > Freshwater > Lake | place: Lake Montjoie...
CCATCGAAATTGATGCTGAGACAGCAACGACGTTGGAGCAACGCGCGGCCGCGAGGGGGCTGTCCGTCTCTGACTTCCTGGCCGAAATTATAGAGGCTGATGTATCGTTGGACGCTTTGGAACGCTTGCGTAAAGGTGGACAAGGCCCCTGGGCGCCGGAAATTTTGAGTGAGGACGCCCAGCGGCTTGCGGACTTTGAAAGAACGGGAGAGGGCGTGCCATGGGAGGAAGTCCTCACCTGGATGCGCAGTTGGGGCACGCCCAAAGAGCTTCCGCTGCCCCGGTCCCGTAAATTGTGAAGGTTATAGTCGCCAGGGACGCTGTGGCCGACATAGAACGGCTGCACAGTTTTCTTGAGCGTGAAAATCCAGATGCTGCCCAGCGCGCCGTATCTGCTCTTGATGATGCGATACAATCTCTCGCTACGTTCCCGGATCGCGGCCGCCCATCAAACAGTCCAGGAATTCGCGAATTGGTCGTCCCATTCGGTGGCTCGGCATATGTGCTCCGTTATATCCATCGTCTGCAAGCCGAGACAGTTCTGATCCTTCGCATTTGGCACGGACGCGAGAATAGAAAATAGCTAGAGCGCAATCCGGCGAAGTGGACGCCGGTTCGCCGTTAGATTGCGCGGCAAACCAAGAATCTAGAGCATGATCCGATTCAACCTGATCGGATCATGCTCTAGCGATCAAAAAGATCCGGATGTGCGTTGATCTCGCCAAGCCGCTGCTGCGTTTGCGTTTGCCCTTCCACGTTACCGCCGGGCAGGATGTGAGAAACAGCAACGCCCTGCGCCGCAAGTTCGCGGGAGATCAGGTGAAAGCGGTGACAGTCGGTGGGATCGCGCTCCGCGCACATCAGCGCGATGGTGTATGTCTTCGCCCCCTCCAACACGCGGCCAATGCCGGCGCGGAACGTTTCGGTTCGTGCCATCGCCGCATAGTTCGGTTTGCCGTTCTCCTGGAGAGCCGCATCCTTCGGGCGTCCGCCGAGTTCGGCGCCAAGATACACATAGGCAATGTTGGCTTCCGCAAGAGACGCGGTTAGCGCATCTTTGTTGAACTGCCGCGCCCAACGCGAATAGGGCGCGGAGCGAACATCGGCTAGCGCGGTAATGTTGTGCCTCCCCAGCAGCGCCAGGAATTCTTCGATGCTGTGGTTGGAATGGCCGATGGTGAAAATCATCTCGCAGCGCCCTTCCTCCGTGCGACCCTGCGCGCGTTGCGCCCGATTGCGTCTTTTATCAAAATACCCTCATGCGCGTTGCTGCGTTTCTCCTGGCGGTTCTCATCCTCGGCTGCTCCATGCCGGCGCGGCTGGCGCGTGCGCAATCCTGCCAGGACGATTACGTCACGATTGAAACCATCCGCGGCGTCATCATCGATATCAAGCCCGCGCCGGAGCCGTTCAAGACGGCGGACATCTATTTTACCGGCCCCACACCGTGCGCCCGCATCTGGATGCAGGTGTTCAAGACCGATGCGGCGCAGTGCCGGATCGGCGGCACGATAGAGGTCAAAGGCCTTATCACCTCCGACGTGGAAAACGACGCCTGGCAGATAGGATCGGCCAAGAACGAATACATGCTTCTGGGCGACGACTACACCTGCGGCTAAACAGTGTACGGATCACTTTTCGTGCACCCGCCTTGCGTCCAAGGCCGATTGCGCAGAAATTGACGTCCGGTCCGAGGGGATTCGCTATGCGCACACATTTGATCCTGCTGACCACTCTAGCGTCGGTGTTGCTCTCGGCCTGCTCGGTTGTCGGGACAGCGGTCGCCGTCACGGGCACAGTCGTCTCGACGGCCGTGGACGTGACGGGAGACGTGATCAGCGGCGCCGCGCGCACCGTCACCGGCAGTGGCGACAGCGACAAAAAGTCGAAGTAGTGGCTTAGAAGACGTCCTTGCGCCGGCGCGTTTCGGCGAAGACCTCGACATCGCTGGCCATCTCCATACCCAGCACCTTCCGGATCTCCGGCGATTGCGGCCGCAGGAACGGATTGGTCTTTTTTTCCAGACCGATATTGGATGGCAGCGTGGGAAGCCCCCTCGCGCGCGTGGCCTTTACGTCCGCCATGCGCAAGTTCAGATCGGCATTGTGCGGCTCGATGGTCAGCGCAAAGCGCCCGTTCGACTCCGTGTATTCATGCGCGCAGTAGACGCGTGTGCCGTCGGGCAGCTTCATCAGCTTGGAAAGGCTGGACCACATGGTCGGCGGGTCGCCCTCAAACAGGCGCCCGCACCCCATCGCGAACAGCGTGTCGCCGGTAAAGGCGGCCGAATCAGCCTCGAACCAGAACGCAATGTGACCGCGCGTGTGAGCCGGCACTTCAAAGACTTGGGCGATGTGGCCACCCAATGCGTAGGTGTCGCCCTCCACCACGCCGATATCCATCCCCGGAATGCGAGCGGCGTCCTTGCCCGGCCCCACGATAGTCAGGCCGAATTCCTCCTTCAGCGCCAAATTACCGCCCACATGGTCGGGATGATGGTGGGTGTTGAGGATGTGGGTCAGCTTGAGGCCGCGCGCCTTCAGCGCCTCCCGGACGGGCGCCGTCTCGGCGGGGTCTACGATGGCGCAGACGCCCTGGTCCCGGTCGTAAGCCAGCCAGGAATAATTATCGCGAAGGCAGGGTACGGGCTCGATCTCAAGCATGACAGAAACATCCTTGGTGAAGGCGGGTTTTCTCTATGGTGCGGCACGCCAACGCGAAGGGCAACGGGTGCCGCGACGGAACCGCGTAATTGAGCCGCAACCTTCGCGGGACTAAGGTTGTGTCATGGCTTTAGACGTTCGCGCGCTGGAACAGTTCTACGAAGGCCGGATGGGGCAGGTTGCCCGCCGCCTCATTCTGCGGCGAATCAGGACGCAATGGCCTGATCTGACGGGGCAACGGGTGCTTGGCTTTGGCTATGCCGCGCCCTATCTGCGCCCACTGATCGGGGAAGCGGAACGGGTGATCGCCGCGGTCCCGGAATCCCTTGGACCATCGTCCTGGGGCGCCGCGGGGCGTACTCTGACCGCGTCCGTGGATGAGTTGGCTCTTCCCTTCCCGGATTCCTTCTTCGATTGCCTGCTGGTCGTCCATGGTCTTGAAGCCGCCGAGGCCCAGCGGCCGATCCTTCGGGAGCTCTGGCGGGTGCTGACCCCTGCTGGACGGCTCATGGTCGTGGCGCCCAATCGTGCCAGCCTCTGGGCACAGCTGGAAACATCGCCTTTCGGTCATGGCCAGCCCTATTCGCGAGGGCAGCTGCACGGGTTGCTGGAGCAGTCCTTGTTCCGGCCGGAGCGGTGGGACTCTGCGCTCTTCATGCCGCCGTTCGGCTGGCACCGATCGGTTCGGGGAGGCAACGCCTGGGAGCGAGTCGGCCACCGTCTCTGGCCCCGTCTGGCCGGCGTGCATCTGGTGGAAGCAACCAAGTCGCTTTACGTGCCGGCGCCCAAAGGAAAGTCCCGCCGCTTGGTGCTGAAGCCCGTGGTGGCTAATGGGCTGCAGCACCAGGTTCAGCCTGTGGCCTCACAGGACGTGTCGGAAGTTTCATCCGAGGCATAGGCGGGGTAAAGGCCTCTAATCCCGCTTATTGTTTCGCGAGCAGGAAAATCGCGCCTTCGGCAAAGATGTTCGGCCCCCAGGAATTGGGGTGCATGACGCGCGTGCGCTGATTGCCGTCGTCGAGAGTCAGCGCCTTTTCGATCTTTGCCCCCGTCTCCTGTGCCAGAGTCAGAAAATCCGTGATGGTGCACAGGTGAATGTTGGGGGTGTCGTGCCAGCTATGGCCGAGAGTCTTGGTCACGGGCATGCGCCCGTTGATCAGCAAGGATAGCCGCACCTTCCAGTGCCCGAAATTCGGGAAGGACACGATGACGCGCTTGCCGATGCGTAAGAGCTCGCGAAGGACATAGCTGGGTTTTTCGGTCGCTTGAATGGTTTGCGACAGGATGACGATGTCGAAAATCCCCGACGGGTATTCGTTCAGGTCGGCATCGGCATCGCCCTGCACAACCGACAGCCCGCGCGCCACGCACTGATTGACGTTCTGCTGGATTAGCTCCAGCCCGCGGCCATCCACGCCTTTGGCGCGCACCAGATATTCCAGCAGCGAGCCGTCCCCGCAACCGATATCCAGCACGCGCGCTCCAGGCGGAATCATCTCCGCGATGGCGGCCAGATCCGGGCGCAGTTTAGAAGCCGGCTTCGCGGTGAGCAGCTCCCGGCTCATGCGACGCCCTTCACCGCGGCGGCGGCGCCGATAAACCCGCGCATGGTGTCGAACAGCTCCGGCTCATCCAGCAGGAAGGCATCATGGCCGCGATCGCTTTTGATCTCTACGAAGCTGACATTGGCGCCGGCGGCGTTCAGCGCGTGGGCAATGCGCTTGTTCTCCGAGGTCGGAAACAGCCAGTCGCTGGTGAAGGACACGAGACAGAAGCGCGCTTTTGTGCCCCGGAACGCTTCGGCCAGGACCCCGCCGTAATCGGCGGCAAGGTCGAAATAGTCCATGGCCCGGGTGATGTAGAGGTAGGAATTGGCATCGAAACGATCGACGAAGGTCATACCCTGATGGCGAAGATAGGATTCGATCTGGAAATCCGCATCGAAGCCGAAGGACAGTGCGTCGCGATCGTGCAGCTCGCGGCCGAATTTCCGCTGTAAGGCGGCTTCCGACAAATAGGTGATGTGCGCGGCCATGCGGGCGACGGCGAGCCCCTTGGCCGGCCGCACGCCGGCCAGCGTGTAATCGCCCCCGCGCCAATCGGGGTCCGCCATAATCGCCTGCCGTCCCACTTCGTGAAACGCGATGTTCTGGGCGGAATGGCGTGCCGCCGTGGCCAGCGGCATGGCGGAATAGACCCGCTCCGGGTAGGACGCCGCCCATTGCAGCACCTGCATGCCGCCCATGGAGCCGCCGAGCACGCACAGAAGCTGGTCGATCCCCAGCGCGTCGATCAGCATGGTTTGGGCGCGCACCATGTCGCGGATCGTGACGATGGGAAACCCCAGGCCATAGGGCTCGCCGGTGGCCGGATCGATCTCGCCCGGACCGGTTGTGCCCATGCAGCCGCCCACCACATTGGCGCAGATGACGAAGAAGCGGTCGGTGTCGAGCGCTTTGCCGGGACCTACCGCGTAGCTCCACCACCCCGGCTTGCCGGTCACCGGATGGGTGCTGGCGACGAATTGGTCGCCGGAAAGGGCATGACAGACCAGCACGGCATTGGACTTGGCGGCGTTCAGGGTGCCGTAAGTCATATAGGCAATGCGGAACGGAGAAAGCTGCTTTCCTGAATCCAGGATCAAAGGCTGGCCCGGGCCGAGATCGAGCGCATGCCCGCGGTTCTCGTCCGGCGCTTTGAGAGGCTGCCAAAAATTCGGGTGAACCGCGTCCGACAATGCGTTCTCCTTGGCGGGTCCCTTTGGGGGAGGGTCACCTAAGTCTCGCGAGCCCCCATGTCAACGCGCCCGCCGGCCTGCGCCCCAGCAGAGGTAGCAGGTACCGCAAAAAGGGCGCCGGTGATGCGGTAATTGTTGAACAGCCAATAGAGCTTGCGCATGGAGCGTTTCCAGCCGCCGAAGGCGACAAAGGGGAACGGGAAGCGGAAAACGTGCCGCAGCAGGATCAGCGGGCGCTGCCGGACCTGCCCGCGATACGATTCACCCACATCGATGATCTCTCCTTTGAGCATGGCGGCGGGAGAGAACAGCGCGGCCAGTTCGGCCGGGGAGGGCCGGAACATCGTGTCGATGGGATCGCGGTGGTGCGGGTAGCTATAGGGCACGGTGACGGCGATCAGCCCGTCGGGCCCCACGATCTCACCGCACCGGCGTGCCAGGATTTCCGGCGAAACCACATGCTCCAGGATATTGCAGCAGAGGATTGATTTGGGCTTGAACGCCCGGATGCGCGGCAAATCGGCGTCCGAGAGCACGTCGGCGCGGATATCGATCCCGTCGCCCTCCCGGTTGTCCAAATGGATGATTTGCACTCCGCGTGCCCGCAAGGGTGCAAACAGGCGCTGCTCGGCCCAGGGCTGCTCCACTTCGCGAAAACGGGCGGTGCTGCTGCCGATATTGAGCAGCGGCGACAGCTCTTCCACAGGTCTGTCCCGCAGCAGTTTTTCCAGCCAGATCGCCTCGGCCTCGAACATCCCCCCGCCTTTCCGGGCTATCGCGTGTTCACCTCCCCCAACGCGGGGAGGTCGAAATTGTGAGCGGAGCGAGCAATTTCGGGTGGGGGGAAGCTAACCGGAACAATCCCCCCACCCGAAATGCCTCGCGGCTGACGCCGCTTCTGCCTTTCGACCTCCCCGCAAGGGGGAGGTGATTGAAGATGCGATATCCTCGCTATGTCTTTCGCGCGGCACAGTGCGGCAAAGGCTGCTGCCTCGCAACGCTTTGATTTTGCGCGGCTCCGCCCCTATCAATAGGCGGCTGCCAGGGGAGTGCGGGCTTACGGCGCGCTTACAGAGCAGCAGGGAATTTGGGGTCTGGCGGTTTATGAACAGTGAGAAGAGTACGCTCGAAACGCTGCGGGAGGAGATCGACAGGATCGACAACACCCTGCACGACCTGCTGATGCACCGGGCGGAAGTGAGCGGCCAGATCGCGAAGGCCAAACAGCCGGCCGCCAGCATCAATGGCGTGCCTGTGCCCGCTTTGCGGCCGGCGCGCGAAGCCGCCATCCTGCGGCGGCTGCTGGCGCGGCATCAGGGCGAAATGCCCGCCCGCGTGCTGGTTCGCATCTGGCGCGAAATCATCGCGGCCTCTTTACGGGTGCAAAACAAGTTTCACCTGCACGTCTACGCGGCGGACAATCAGTCTGCCTTTGCCGATATCGCCCACGACCATTTCGGCTCGTTCACCCCCCTCCGGCTGCACACACGGCCCTCGCTGGTGGTCCATGCCTGCGCGGAGGAACCCTATTCGCTGGGTATCGTGCCCCTTCCGGAAATCGAGGAGCCTGGCCCATCCTGGTGGGCCCAATTGGCGCCGGCGGGCGAAAGAGGCCCGCGCGTGGTGGCCAAGCTTCCCTTTGTCCAGGATGGGGATGACGTTCAGTCGGCCTATGCCATCGGCACGGTCGAACACGAGCCGTCGGGCGATGATACCACGCTGCTGCTGATGGAAATTGCGCCGGGTATCTCGCGGGGGACCCTTCAGAACCTGCTTAAAAGCTCCGGGTTGGAGGCCAAGCTGGTGGCGGCTGGACGTCTGCTGGAGAAGAAGACGCCCGACGAAATCCTTTTGGAGGTGAAGGGCTTCGTAGGGAAGGACGACCCGCGGCTGAAGGCGCTGGCCGAAGCGGCGGGCGATTCCGTCACCCGCACCGCCCCCATCGGTGGCTATGCCAACCCGGTTATGCTACCCGCGCGGGCCCGTTGACGGATCATGGCCATGCAGCTTTCCCCCAAACCCGGCGTAATGGACATCGAGGCCTATGTGCCCGGCCGCTCCGAGGCCAAGGGTGCGGCACGAATCTTCAAGCTATCCTCCAACGAGTCGCCCTTCGGGCCGAGCCCGAACGCGGTAACGGCGTATGAGACGGCGGAATCCACGCTCGGCATCTATCCCGAGGGCACCGCGCGAATCCTGCGCGAGGCGATCGCCGCCCATTACGGGCTGGCCGCCGACCGCATCGTTTGCGGCAACGGGTCGGACGAAATTCTGACACTGCTCGCCAATGCCTATGTGAATCCCGGCGATGAGGTGCTGTTCAGCGCGCATGCGTTTTCGCTTTATAAAATCGCGACGCTTGCCAATAGCGGCGTGCCCATCGAAGTCCCGACACCGGATTTGACGCTGCACATCGACGACATGATTGCGCGCGTTACCGAAAAAACGCGGCTCGTCTATGTTGCCAATCCCAACAATCCGACGGCGAGCTATGTCCCGGTTTCCGAAATGCGCCGGCTGCACCGCGCGCTGCCGCAAAGCGCTATTCTGGTGATCGACGCCGCCTATGCCGAATATGTGCAGAAGAACGATTACGAAGCCGGGATCGAACTGGTCAGCACCACCAGCAACGTGGTGATGACGCGCACGTTCTCGAAAGTGTACGGCCTTGCCGGCATTCGCGTGGGCTGGGCCTATTGCCCCAAGGCCATCGCCGACGTGCTGCATCGCATACGCGCGCCGTTCAACGTCAACATTGCGGCCCAACGCGCTGCGGTCGCCGCGCTTGCCGACACAGGACACACAGAGCGCGCGATCAAGCACAATGACACCTGGCGCGCCTGGCTGATCGAGCATATCCGTGCGCTCGGTTTGCGGGTAGACGACAGCGCCGCCAATTTCATTTTGATACACTTCCCGGACGCGCAAGGGCGCCGCGCGACAGACGCGGACCGTTTCCTGATGGCGCGCGGAATCATCATGCGCGCCTGCACGTCCTATGAATTGCCGAATTGTCTGCGTCTGACGGTGGGCAGCGAAGAGGCGAACCGCGTGGCGTTTGCCGCGTTGCAGGAATTCCTGGCGGCGGCATGAGCGAAACGGCTCCTATCTTCGGCAAGCTTACCCTTATCGGCGCGGGACTGATCGGATCGTCGATCGCCCATGCCGCGCGCCGCGCAAATCTGGTGGGCCACATCGCGGCCTACATTCCGCGGCCCGAAACCCGGGCGCGCGCCGAAAAGGCGGGCTTTGCCAATTCGCTGCATGCCGATTTGGAGCCCGCCGTTACGGACGCGGATTGCGTGGTGCTGGCGACGCCCATCGGTACATACAAATCGCTCGCCGAAAACATTGCGCCCTATTTGAAGCCCGGCGCCATCCTGACCGATGTGGGCTCGGTTAAAGGCGTTGTGGTCAACGAGGTTGGGCCGCACGTCCCCCCCGGCGTGAATTTCATTCCGGGCCATCCGGTGGCCGGCACGGAGCATTCGGGACCGGAAGCCGGGTTTGCCGAATTGTTCGATGGGCGGTGGTGCATTTTGACTCCGGTGCCGGGCACCGATTCGCAAGCCTTGGAACGGCTGAAGACGTTCTGGCAACGCTGCGGCAGCAGTGTGGAAATCATGGAAGCCAAGCACCACGATCTGGTTCTGGCGATTACCAGCCATGTGCCGCATTTGATCGCCTACAACATTGTGGGCACAGCGGCCGATCTCGAGACCGTGACGCAGAGCGAAGTCATCAAATATTCCGCCAGCGGCTTTCGCGACTTCACGCGCATCGCGGCGTCCGATCCGACGATGTGGCGCGATATTTTCCTCAACAACCGCGAGGCGGTTCTGGAAATGCTGGGCCGCTTCAATGAGGATCTGGCGGCCCTTCAGCGCGCGGTACGTTGGGGCGACGGCGATGCGCTGTTCAACCTGTTCACGCGGACCCGCGCTATTCGCCGCTCCATCATCGAAGCGGGACAGGATACGCCGGCGCCGAATTTCGGGCGCTCAGGGACTTCCAGCCCGCGCCGGTAAGGCTAGTTTTATTCCGCCCTTGGCAAAGACGAGCCCAAAGGGAATCCGCGCGTCTCCCGTTCCGATTTGCTCGCCCGTCAGGGTGCCGGAAGGCCGGTTCTGATCGTCGAGAACAAGATCGCCCTTCAGATCGCCGTGGGCACTGCCCCAGTTCACCGCCAGATCGCTGACGCTGAGAGCGCCACCGGCTTTGCGCCACGCCAACACCGCGTCGGCAATACTGATCTGAGCGGTTCGGAGCGGCTCCAGGGTCTGGCGTTGTGTCAGTTTGCCGGTTAAGCGGCTTCCCGGCAAAAGCAGTTCGCCGCCGCCGGTCCAGCCGGCGCCGATCTTTGCGTTATTAACCTCGGCGATGACGTCCGCTCTGTTGTCCGGCCGCGCCAGCACATGAAGCTGCATCCGATCGGCGCTGAACGTGTCCTGCGGCTTGGCGCTGGCATCGGCTTCTTTCGCCTGCAAGCCGTATAGATCGGCATCGAAGCGGGTGAGTTTGCCTTCGACGAAAATGGCGCTGGCTCGCGCGACGGCCGGGGTGACATAGGTGACGCGTGGAACGCCGCCCATACGCAACGGCGGACGCGCGAAGGACTGCAAGCCCGACGCCTCGAAAATGAACCGGTCGCGCTCATAGGAAAGCGCGTGTACGGCCAGCTTCTCGCTGCGCCACGCCGTCTCGCCTTCCGGAGCCCGGTGCGAAAAGGTTACCCCCGACAGCACGACGTCCAGCCGGAACGGATAACCGCCGACCGATTTCTCCGCGAAGGCAAAGACGACGCCGGGAAGGACTTCCCCGCCATTGGCGCGGTCCAGACGCGCGGCCAGCGTATCGGCCTGCACGCGCCAGAAGACGGAATAGAGAATGACGAGCAGGACCAGCAGCCCGACAGGGCCGTAGAAGAAGATTCGATTGGAATAAGACATCAGCGAACGACAGGGGACAGATCAGCGGGCGACAGTCTGGCAGGTCAGCCGCATTTGGAATAGCCGCAGGAGATGCAGGTGTCGCAGCCTTCCAGCTTCACCAGCCCCACGGCGCTGCAGCGAGGGCAGCGCCGCACAGGGGCTCCTTCGGCGTTCGCCTCCGCGGCTGCGGTCCGTTGCGCATCGGTCTCGTCTCGCCGACCTTTGTTCATGAAACCGATCGCGTTGAGGTGGCGCTCGATTACCTCGCCGATGGCCGCCAGCAGTGAGGGAACGTAGCGGTTGCCCATCCATTGTCCGCCGCGCGGGTCGAACACGGCCTTAAGCTCTTCAACCACGAAGCTGACATCGCCGCCCCGGCGGAACACCGCGCTGATCATCCGCGTGAGGGCAACCGTCCAGGCATAATGTTCCATGTTCTTGGAATTTATGAAGATTTCAAAGGGACGGCGGCGGCCGCCTTCCTCGATATCGTTGATGGTAATGTAGAAGGCGTGGTCGAGATCGGGCCAGCGAACCTTATAGGTGTGGCCCGGTAGATCGCCCGGCCGGTCCAGCGGCTTGGTCATATAGACGACGTCGGCATCGGCGCGCTCAAGTGGCCGGGGAGCCAGCGCCACGGCAGCGACGGGGAGCGCAGTTGGAACCGATGAGGGCATTGGCGCCAGCACAGGCCGATCCGCGGCAACGCGCGCGCGCGACTCCGTTTCTTCGGATGCTTGGCGCGGCTCGTCGAGCGTTTGCAGCACGGCGCCCGTCACCGCGTTCGGACGGAATGTTGTGCAGCCCTTGCAGCCATCGCGATAGGCCGTGCGGTAAACGTCCTTGAACGCGTCGAAGGAAATCGAGGGCGGGCAGTTGATCGTCTTGGAAATGGAGCTGTCGATATATTTCTGCGCCGCCGCCTGCACGGCCAGATGATCGGACGGCGCCAATTCCTGCGCCGTCACGAAATAATCGGGCAGCGCGGTTTCTTCGCCGAATGTTTCGCGGAACATCCGGTACGCGTAATCGGACACCATTTCCTGACGCCGCGATCCGTCGGGCATCAGCACTTTGCGCCTGTAGCTATGCGCAAACACCGGCTCGATGCCGCCGGAAACATTGTCCGCAAACAGCGAGATGGTGCCGGTGGGTGCAATGGACGTGAGCAGCCCATTGCGGATTCCGTGCAGCGCAATGGCGTCGCGAATATCCTGTGGCAGCGCGGCGATGTTCGGCCGCGACAGATACGCTTCGCGGTCGAACAGCGGAAAGGCGCCTTTCTCCGCCGCCAATTCGGCTGACGCGGCGTAGGCGTTGTCGCGCAGGATTGTCAGCCAGCGTTCGATGAGCGCGAGACTTTCCTTAGAGCCGTAACGCGTGCGGCAGAAGATCAGCGCATCGGCAAGGCCGGTAACGCCCAGGCCGATACGGCGTTTCTCTCTGGCTTCTGTTTCCTGCGCGGGCAGCGGAAAGCGCGAAATATCGATGACATTGTCGAGGAAGCGAATGGCTGTGTGCGTGAGACGCGCAAGCTCGGCTTCATCAAGAACCGCATCGTCCGCAAACGGACGTTCAACAAGCTTGGCAAGATTGATCGAACCCAGCAGGCACGCGCCATAGGGCGGCAAAGGCTGTTCGCCGCACGGGTTGGTGGCGAAGATTTCTTCGCAATAGGACAGATTGTTGAGCGCATTCACGCGGTCGATGAAGATCACGCCCGGCTCGGCGGCTTCATAGGTACAGACCATTATTTTGTCCCACAGCGTGCGGGCGGAAATGGTGCGGTACACCGTTCCGTCGAAAACCAGGTCCCACGGACGGTCGTTTTCCACCGCCGCCATGAAAGCATCCGTCACGAGCACGGACAGATTGAAATTGCGCAGCCGTTCTCCGCTACGCTTGGCCTCGACGAATTCTTCAATGTCGGGGTGGGAGCAGATCTGC
>Ga0114969_10003701_pt1 | contig 12277 bp, 7 predicted proteins | sample M_130807_MF_Meta_FD_87316 | JGI IMG/M metagenome (GOLD analysis project Ga0114969, IMG submission 87316) | Freshwater microbial communities from Lake Montjoie, Canada to study carbon cycling - M_130807_MF_MetaG | ecosystem: Environmental > Aquatic > Freshwater > Lake | place: Lake Montjoie...
CATGGATCAGAAGACTTTCAAATTTCTTTTGATATCATAGATACTGGTATTGGTATTTCAGAAGAATATGTGCATACGATTTTTGAAAGCTTTACACAAGCTGGTTCGGACGTTGCTCGGAAGTATGGTGGTACAGGCTTGGGACTTACTATATCTAGACAATTGGTTGAATTGATGCATGGAACTATTTCGGTGCAAAGCAAAATTGGGGAAGGAACTACCTTTTCTTTTTTATTGCCTTTTGAAGCGGCCGACAATTCTGCTTTGGTGATGAAGGATGAATTTACGCTTTCTGATTTGGATGTTGAAATTTTAAACAAGACCAATTTATTGCTAGTGGATGATAATGAATTCAATGCCATTTTAGCGGTAGATACTCTGCATTCTATTGCACCCGATATGCAAATAGATGAAGCTATATCTGGATTAGATGCCATAGAAAAAATTAAGGAAAAGGATTATGATATTGTGTTGATGGATATTCAAATGCCCTTGATGAATGGTGTGGAAGCCACGCGGATTATTAGAAGAGATTTAGATGCGCCGAAAAAAAATAGTGTTATTATTGCCATGACCGCCAATGTGATGCGGAATGATATTCAACATTATTTGGAAAATGGCATGAATGATCATGTACCAAAACCTTTTCGAAAAGAGGAACTCATGGATACCATTTTGAAGCATTTGGATAAGGCGAAAATTGTAAAAAGAATTGGCAAAAAAAGCGAGCAAACCGTTGTAGAAAATAATCAAGTAGTAGAAATGAAAGAGCAAGAAGTAAGCAAGCCAACTAGTGCCGAAACGATTACAAATTTGCGTTTCTTGATGTCCTTTGCTGGAGATAATGTAGAGAAACAAAAAAAGTATGTCGGCATATTTTTGGTCAATGCACCGAAGCTGTTGGCGCAATTGCAAACTGGCATACACAACAAAGATTTTGAGTCGATTAAAATAGCTGCTCACTCCTTGAAAACACAATTAAATTATATGGGTGTGCAAGAAGAATTGTCGCATGTGTTTGAATTGGAGCAGATGGCTTCTCATGCGCATAAACATGCAGAGATTGAGATGTTGATTTTGAATCTTACCCAAGTTTGTGAAAAGGCATTTGGAGAATTGAGTGTGTTTGTTAGGCCGGAGTGATATGCATATAAATTAGTTTCTTACCCTATAATTTAACTTTTTTATTATAGATTTTGTCATGACATCTGAGATTGTAAGTTGTGATGGAGAATGCGCTAGGTAAAAGATTATTATAATCATCATTACTAAATGCACTTATTAATAATCATTATTAAAAAAGCGTGGGATAATAAAAATGCCACCTCCATAAAAAGAAAAATCATTTTTTTGCAAAGCGGGTTTATAGAAAATATGGAAAGTAAAACTGCCTTTGTGCTCAATGCCCAAAGAAGGAAGAGCTAAGCCACAATGAAAAAGAATACCTGTAGAACGCCCATTAATTTTATCCGTAATCTTTCCATTGCTTTGTAAAAGGATAAGATCTTTTGAATCCTTCGTCAAATTGGAAGGATTGCCTTTGTCATTAAAATTTATTCCATTCGTATTTGTAAATCCAAGGCCTATACCAATGAAGTAACCTAAACGTGATTCATTGTTATCATCTTCTCTTAATCGGCCGCCATTAATATCTAAAGCGAGATGGACATCATACATAAAGGATAATTTGTTGTCGCCAAGTACAGTTACTTCTGGATTAAAACCTAGGGTTAAAGGCACGCCTATAGAAAGGCTATATTTTGTTGAGTTTAAAAAAGCATATTTGGGATAAGCCAATATGCCAACTCCGAGAACAGAAACAACGAAGGTGTTGAAATTTGTATCCAGTATTCCATTCTTCATAAAAGGTTTCATAGTGTTCACCTCCTTTTCTGTGCAAGAAATAACATTGCCACCAAAGTCAAAATTAAATTGAGCATAACACGAATGCGTCAAAAGTGAAATGGTTATCAAAACTAAATATTTTCGCATGAGTTTTTACGACAAACATAATGCATATGATTGGAGGAAGTGAATTATACCATGCAGGTGGAAAGGAATAATCCTGAGAACTATGTTTGCTATCAAGAATTGAACCTACTCAGATGGAAACATAAATTTTTGGGGAATGATTATGCGATCAAAAGTTTGAATGAGTTTTAGCATGTGTTTAAACTATGCATACAGGATATGCTAAACCAAACTAGAAGTATAAATCGATGAATGTTGAATGCAACAGAAATAAATTATACAAACAGAAAAAACGAATTTATTTCCCAATAAACACCGCTTTCCTTTTTTCTAAAAAAGCATTTACACCTTCTTTGTAATCTGCTGTTTCGCTTGCTTCAACTTGTAGCTTGCCTTCTAGTTGCAGTTGTTCTTCCAAAGAATTTTGCAGGGATGCATGTAATAATTTTTTAGTGAGCGCTAATCCGCGTGTTGGCATGGAGGCTAAGTTTAATGCAAGTTTCCAACTCTCTTCTATAAAATTATCTGCTGGATAGGAAGTATAAATCATGCCCATTTGTACTGCTTCTTCGGCGCTTATTTTATCGCCTAACATCATGAGTGCACTTGCTTTTTGCCATCCAATTAATCGAGGTAAATAGAAAGTGCCGCCACTATCTGGCACCAATCCTATTTTGCTAAAGGCTTGGATGAAAGTTGCATTGGAAGCAGCAACTACAATGTCGCAGCACAAAGCAATATTGGCACCAGCACCAGCAGCAACGCCATTCACAGCACATACAACAGGTTTTTCTATTGCTCTAATGATGCTGATGATGGGATTATAATGTTCTGCTACTATTTGCGCTAATTCGATGCCATTGTCTTCAATAGCTTCTGCTAAATCTTGTCCAGCACAAAAGGCTTTTCCAATACCAGTAATATAAATACATCGAATATTTTCATCAGACGAAGCATCTGTTAAAGCGGCTTGAAAGTCCAATGCCATTTCACGACAAAAGCTATTGAATTTGTCGGGGCGGTTTAAAGTTATTTTGGCAATCGCATTTATTTTTTCAACAAGTATAAAAGACATAGTATTTTTTTAGGGCTTAAAGATAATTTTATTTTGAATGTAAAGAACATACATATGAAGTTGGTGCTGTAATTGTCTGAATCAGGATTTTCAAGATTTTAGAATTTTTAGGATTCGTTTTTTTTTAAAATCTTGTTCATCCTTTCATTCTGTAAATCCTGCTTCAGACATTCGCTAATATTTCGGAATCAGGATTGAGATTTTGTTTTTTTATATTCTTCAAGTTCTCATTCTAGAAATTGTAAAACAGACATTTGGGAATTCTTCAACTTGATATGGAGTCTATTCTTTTAGAATGCTTATCTATTGCCGCTTTTAAATGGTGGTTGCGAGTCTCTGAAATTTTTATTTTCACCTCTTTTTATTACTACAATATTAATTAATTGTTATTTTGCGGTTCAAAAAATATATTATATGTACAAAAATATTACAAAATTTATTCTTGCATCCTTGGTGCTGTTGTCTTTTCAAACCAATGCACAATTATATAATGGCTATGTTTTAACCAGTATAATGAATACTTCTACTGCCACATTAATGGATACAAATAAGAATACATTTCACTCATGGACTGTAGATGCGCAAACTGGATATTCGTCATACCTTATGCCAGGAGGTACTTTGGTAAGAGCGGCAAAAGCTACAGGTGTTTCCTTTACAGGTGGTCCTATTTGTGGGAAAATTCAAAAACACGATTATAGCGGAACAAAGATTTGGGATTATAATTATTCAACAACGAATTATTGCACCCATCATGATATTTGTCCTATGGCAAATGGTAATGTATTGGTCATTGCTTATGAACGTAAAACAGCAGCTGAAGTTGCCGCGGTTGGTTGCACATTTACTGGTGAAATGTGGCCTGATAAAATTGTAGAAATTCAACCTACTGGTGCAACCACTGGTACGGTAGTTTGGGAATGGCATGCTTGGGATCATTTGATGCAAAATACGGATGCTGCAAAACCACATTATGTAACAAATATGGTAGATAGTCCACAATATTTGAATATTAATTATAAAGCCACAAAAGATTGGATGCACATGAATGGTGTAGATTATAATCCCATCTTAGATCAAATCGCGTTTAGTTCTCATAATTTGAATGAATGGTATATTATAGACCATAGCACAACCACTGCTGAAGCGGCTAGTAATACAGGCGGCAACTCTGGTAAAGGTGGTCAAATACTATTCCGTTGGGGCAATCCAGCAGCGTATGGTGCAACAGGAACTGCTATTTTGAATGTAACCCATGATGCACATTGGATTCCAGAAACAGCACCAAATGCTGGGCGTTTAGTGGGTTTTAATAATAAAGGGGTTTCTGCATCTCAATCATCCGTTGATCAAATCATCACACCAATCAATGGGTATACGTATACTAAAGCAGTTGGTGCTGCCTTTGATCCTGTAACCTATACTAGCCGACATGCTTGCTCAGGTTATTCAAGTAATATGGGAAATTCATATCAATTGCCAAATGGAAATCAATTGGTTTGTGTCGCAACACAAAGCAAAGTGTATGAAATTAATAGTGCTGGAACTACAGTGTGGACCAATACTTTTACAGGCTCTGTACCGCAAGCTTTTAAATATGATAGTTGTTATATCTTCAATGCACCTCCTGCAATTCCTGTTATAACTGTTGGTTCAGCTTCCCTGATTTCTACAAGCGCTTCCACTTATCAATGGTACCAAAATGGGGTATTGATTACTGGTGCAACGAATATGACCTACACTCCAAGTTCTTCAGGTGTATTCGTTGTTCGTATTACAGGTCCTACTGGTTGTGTTTACGAATATTCTAAAGGTGTGCAATATGTATTCCCAGATGCTGTAAGTGATATTGCACTTTCTGCTAAAATAATCGTATACCCTAATCCTACAACTGGCATATTACATATTGAAGACAATAATTTATTAGGCAAATCTATTGATGTAAGTGTGTATGATATGCTTGGACATTTAGTATTAAAATCAGTGGATTCTAAAACAATGGATTTAAGTGGATTGTCAAACGGTACTTATTCTGTCATGATTTATTCTGAAAAAGGCGCAGTATCTAAGAAAATAGAATTGAACAAATAATTAGAAAATATAAAAGGAGAGGATGCTATTCGTCTCCTTTTTTAAATACAGTCTCGGATCCTTCCTATTGACTAAAATAAAATTAAATACATATGAAAAAATTGATTTGCTTTGCCTTGATTGTTTTTACAGTCCAATTTTCATTTGCAAAAAAAGTAAAATTTGCAGTGGATATGTCGGATACTATTGTAAGCCCGAACGGTGTTCATTTGAGTTGTGATTTTCAAGCCTATTTAGGGCAAGGTCAGGACTTTACTTGTGATAGTTTGGCGCTTACAAAAGAAATAGTCGACACCAATATTTGGAGTGTGGTTGTTGATATTCCAGCTTTCGTAAAGTATGAATTTAATTATGTCAATGGCAATCAATGTTATGAAACAGAAGCTGTACCTTATGAATCACAAGCATGGTATAATAATAGTGATCATCGTTGGATTTATATTGATTCTTTAGCGGATGATACTACCTTTTTAGCACCTGTTTTATTTACTAAAAATGCACCTGCTGGATTGACGCTTATTCGTTTTCGAATTAATATGCAACAAGAAACGGTATCGACAACTGGGGTACATGTTGCTGGTGATTTTCAAGGTTGGGATCCTGCTATCAATCGACTATATAGCTTTGGCAATGATGTGTATGAATGGATTGCTTATCAAAATATAAATACCTACAATTATAAATTTTACAATGGAAATAGCAGTGGTACTGTAGAGGTCGTTCCGAGTGCTTGTGCAATAAGTGGAAATCGAAATTTAGTTTTAGCACAAGATACAGTATTGCCTGTTTTGTGTTTTTCTACTTGTAATATCTGCTTTCCAACTGGTCTAGATAATCTACATGCAGCAAGTACAAATACCATTTATCCGAATCCAATGTCAGAAACAGCTATTCTTTCTTTGCAAGATCATAGTAGTGCACACAACATTTTTATCTTCGATATGTCTGGAAGAAAAATTTGTACTGTCCTAGATTTTAAGGGCACTCAATTCACATTGAGTAAAAACAATTTTGCAAAAGGAATTTATGTTGTCCAAGTAGAGAACAAGGAATCGGTTCGTACTTCGTACAAGCTTATTGTTGAATAATAATGTAAACCCAATAGTATATGAAAAAAATCATTGTCAAGCTTGGATTGACCTTCTTCTTTATTTGTTCTATGCAAACGATACAAGCACAAGCCCCCTTGTATGAAATCAACACACTGCAAAAGATAGAGGTGTATTTTTCAAATCCGAATTGGGATTACAAATTAGATTCATTGAAAAATTTAGATGCTGGTTCCTTAATGGCAGACTGGGTTAAAATAAATGGAATACAATACGACTCTGTAGGTGTGAAGTATAAAGGCAATAGTTCTTATGACTCTACTAAAATAAAAAATCCACTGCATATCACTTTGGATAAATATAAAAATCAGAATTATCAAGGGTATAAAGATATCAAGTTGAGCAATGGATATTCCGATCCATCCATGATTAGAGAAGTATTGGGTTATTCTATTTTAGGTAATTATATGGATTGTCCGAAATCCAATTTTGCTCAACTGTATATCAATGGAAATTATATTGGCGTATATTCCAATGATGAGAGTATTGATAAAAAGTTTTGTGCCGATAAATTTTATTCTTCTGCGAATACATTTATTAAAGGCAATCCAATTGTTACGCCAAGTGCTACTACGAAGTGTAATCTAAAATATAAAACGGCTGATTCTAGTGTTTATCAAAACTTCTACGAAATAAAATCGAATACTGGTTGGAATGATTTAGTTAAGCTATGTGATACCGTCACGAATGTGCCTGCTAGTGTAGAATCTACTATGGATATAGATCGTGCAATTTGGATGCTTGCTTTTAATAATGTTATGGTAAATTTAGATAGTTATAATGGCGCTTTTTGTCAAAATTATTATTTGTATAAAGATAATAACAATAGATACAATCCAACGGTTTGGGATTTGAACATGTGCTTTGGTGGATTTCCTTTCGCTGGTTCTGGTTCTACTTCTTTAGGAACTTTAACCAATATTACAACCATGGCTCAACTTGCAATAGACAATCATGCTACAGATAATAATTGGCCTTTGATAAATGATATTCAATCAAACCCAATGTATAAACGAATGTATATGGCACATATTCGTACGATGGTCAATGAACAAATAACGAATGCAAATTATGTAAATGTCGCAACGCAATTATTGTCTAATATAGACACAGCAGTTCTTTCAGACAATAATAAATTTTTTACGTATGCTCAGTTTCAAACCTCCATGAATGCCAATGTTGGTAATATACCTGGTATAGAAAATTTGATGAGTGCACGCTTAAGTTATGTACAAGGAGATGCGGAATTTATGAAAGTGGCTCCCGTAATTTCTGCAACCTCAACTACTACATCTCCAGCATACAATAGTACTATCGTTATTAATGCACAAGTGAGCAATAGCAACAGCGTTACAGTAGGTTACAGATTTGATAAGACAAAAACATTTCAAAAATTAGTTTTATTTGATGATGGTAATCATAATGATGGAGCAGCTGGTGATAATAATTATGGAGCATCCTTGGTGATGGCTGGTGCGCAATTGCAATATTATTTTTATGCAGAAAATGCAGATGCTGGCGTCTTTAGTCCGGCTCGTGCAGAGCATGAATTTTATAGTTTGCATGCAACTTCTTCCGAACCAACAGCAAATCAAATTGTCATTAATGAAATATTGGCTAATAATGTTTCAGATGCAAAAGATGAATACGATGATTATGAGGATTGGGTTGAACTGTATAACAATACATCTAGCTTAATTAATTTAAGTAACCTCACTCTTTCTAATACACAAAACAATTTATTCAAATGGCATTTTCCACCGAATACAACAATCGCTCCGAATGGATATTTTACCATTTGGACAGATGATGATTCCTTGCAACAAATCTTTCATACGAACTTTAACTTAAGTAAAGACTCTGGCATTATTTTATTAACCAATGCTAGTGGTACAATATTGGACAGTATTACATTTGGCGCACAAGTTGCAGATAGCAGTTTCGGAAGATTACCAAATGGAACTGGCAGTTTTGTAAGAATGCACACAACTTACGGTTATGAGAATAATAATTTCCCAATTGGAATTGCACCAAGCCCTGTGAAAAGTGAATTTAATTTATATCCAAACCCCGCCACCAATCAAGTTGTTATTGAGTTTGATGGTTCGCAAAAAGTTGTCATTACAGATTTATTTGGAAGACTAAAAATAGTAGAACAAGCACAGAATATTTTGCATGTAAATGTTGAAAATTGGATGCCTGGCATTTATCTAGTGAAGTGTGGGAATGCTGTCAAGAAATTAATGGTAAAAGGGGAGTAGAATCATTACATAAGTTATTTGAATTTTACCTACAGAATGAGATTGAAGAATAAATAAGCTATCAAATTGGTCACAATAAATTATTTTATTGGCAAATGGCCTTGTATAGTTTGGCGTTAAAAAAAATGGAGTGATCGGCGGACAAATCGTCCCTGTCTGAGCAACCGACGCAGGAGGATTGTGAGTTTGGACGATGTGCGTCGAGCATGAACATTTTTTAGCAAAACTATCCACAGCCTTGATTTTTTGGTTCTTTTGTATCAAGACAAAAGAACAAAAGTTTATTCGTAGCGATAATGTAGTTAGTATATGAATGAATAGAAGTATAAAATTTTATTTCCTTTCTCGATTATATTTGCGAAAGCAATGCAAACCATCGACGATACTTACCAACAAACCCTTGCGTATCTATATGATAAACTGCCTATGTTTACACGCATAGGTGCAGCGGCGTATAAAGCAGATTTAAGTAACACTATTTTACTTTGTGAGAAATTAGGCAACCCGCATTTGCAATTGAAATGTATTCATATTGCAGGCACAAATGGGAAAGGAAGCACTAGTCATATGCTAGCTTCAGTGATGCAAACCAGTGGATATAAAACTGGATTGTATACAAGTCCACATATATCTGATTTTCGAGAGAGAATTCGTATCAATGGGGAAATGATTAGCAAAGAATGGTTGATCGATTTTGTCGAAAAAATGAAACCAAGCATTGAAGAAATTCAACCTTCATTCTTTGAAATTACGGTTGCCATGGCGTTTGCTTATTTCGCAGAACAAAAAGTGGATATCGCCGTTATTGAAACTGGGCTTGGTGGATTGTTAGATAGCACAAATATTATTACACCAGAAATTTCAGTCATTACGAATATTAGTTTGGATCATACCAATTTATTGGGTTCAACATTGGCCGAAATTGCTACACAAAAGGCAGGTATCATCAAGCACAATATACCAGTTGTAGTTGGTGAGAAGCAAACAGAAACAGAATCTATTTTTTTTACAAAAGCCATTCTGCAGCAAAGTCAAATCTACTACGCAGATAATCTCTATGAAGTGATTCAACGCAAACAAGAAGGTGGTTTATTGCACTTGAAATTGGTACATAAAACGGCGATGCGTATCCTGAATGTGCAATTGGATTTATTAGGTGAATACCAAACCAAGAATATAAAAACAGTATTGACTGTTGTCGATTTACTGCGTACAAAATCATGGCATATTAAAGAGCAAGATGTATATCAGGCCTTAAGAACTACTAAAAAACGAACTGGGATACGAGGGCGTTTTGATGTCATCGAACAAGAGCCAAAAATTGTGTTAGATGTAGCACATAATGAAGCGGGACTTCGAGAGGTTTTTGCGCAAGTATTGCAAATGAAGTTTGCCAAGTTGCACATTATTTGTGGCTTTGTCAGAGATAAAGAAATAGGGAAGGTGCTGCCTTTGTTTCCAAAAGAGGCAAATTATTATTTTACACAAGCCAATATTCCTAGAGCCTTACCTTGTAAAGAGTTATTGGAATTGGGAATTGAGCATCAGTTGAAAGGACAAGCATTTCCAGTCATTCAGAATGCTATCCAAAGTGCGATAAATCAAGCGGAGAAAACAGATTTGATTTTAATCACTGGTAGTTTTTTTATCTTGGATGATGCCTATTCATTTTTAATAAAATAGAATGAAGGCTTTCTAAATTGAATGAAGTAAACTACTTTTAGCACATCTAATTCATTCAGTGCATGTCAAAAATAAAAAAAAATAATCCTGTAAAAACGACAGAAAAAGTTGTAACAGCGGAATCGATACATCCTGTGGAAGAAAAGACTTGGTTAGAGAAGCTGACATCTGGGTATCTACCATATTTAATTATTGCTTTGCTTAGTATTGTCCTTTACGCCAATACATTTAAACACCAATTTGCTTTAGATGATGATATTGTTATTTGTAAAAATGAATTTGTGTTGCGTGGTATACAAGGCTTGCCAGATTTATTTAAAAAAGATTTGTTCGATAGTTTTTATAAACAAATGAATACAACTGCACAGCTTTCAGGTGGACGTTATAGACCATTGTCTGTGGCTAGTTTCGCCTTAGAACAAGAATGGATAGGCACTAGAGAGGATGCGAAGTTTGAGCCGAATTGTTGGGATGTAAATAAGAATGGCAAACAAGACATAGAAGAAGATGTCAATGGAGATGGACAGTATAATGATAAGGATTATAGGTCACAAGGTTTCACATTACGGCATATTGATAATGTGCTTTTTTATGCATTAGCCTGTTGCATGTTATTCTTATTTTTAAGTACGGTAGTCTTCAAGGAAAAACCAATCTTGGCACTTTTGATTACATTATTATTTTTAGCACATCCAATTCATACCGAAGTAGTTGCGAATGTAAAAAGTAGAGATGAAATATTTTCATTCCTGTTCATGATAGCGTCTTTGTTTTTTGCCCATCAATACGATAGCAAAGGAAAAATTAAATTCGTTCTACTTTCCTGTCTTGCCTTTTTCTGTGCATTGTTGTCGAAAGAGTATGGGGCTACTTTGTTGGTTTTGATTCCGCTTTCCTTGTATTTGTTCGGTCAAAATGGTTTGAAACTCAGTAAGCATGTTATGTTGTTTGTTGGTATGCTTGTGCTTTTTGGCTTCTATTATAAAATCAGGATAGATGCAATAGGCAATATGGATACGGCCTCCAATTTACAACTCGGTGAACTCATGAATAATCCGTATTTGTTGGCAACACATACACAAGAAATTGCTACTAAAATATTTATGTTTTTGAATTATCTCTGGAAGTTAATATTTCCAATGACACTATGTTCCGACTATGGATACAATAGTATTCCGTATAAAAACTTATCCGACTTAAGTGTATGGATGAGTGTTATAGCAATATTCGGAATGGTCATTGGCGGAATAGTAGGATTGGTGAAAAAAAATTGGGTTGCATTTGCGCTTGCATTCTATTTGCTGAATATTTTACTCGTTACCAATTTAATTTTTAATGTAGGTGCTACGATGGGTGAACGTTTAGCGTTTCATTCTTCTTTAGGTTTCTGTATGTTGCTTGGTTATGCTTTGTATTGGATAGGGCAAAAAGTGAATGTAACTGCTGCTTCCAAAATTGCACTTTTTATTACAGTGCCTATTTTATTTTTATATTCTGTTAAAACCATTGCAAGGAATAATGCTTGGAAGAATGATATTTCATTGGCTTTGACTGATGTGGAAATTAACCCAGAAAGTATTTCATTAAATGGGAATGCTTGTTCACGATACATTGATTTGTCGGAATGGCCTATCAATAAACCAAAGGAAAAGGAGTATTTTTTGAAAGCGGTAGAGTACGGTAAAAAATCCATTGCGCTACATCCGAGTTTTGTGAATGGGTATTTGAATTTAGGTATCGCTTATGCTAAATTAGAACAGTATGATAGTGCGAAAAAATGTTGTGATATTGCTTTCAAAATCTATCCGCATCATCCAAGTAAAACGACTTATTACAATATGTTGGCAGAAGTATATTATCAAAAAGGATTCAAATTAGGTGGTGAAAAGAAATGGGCTGAGGGCTTGGTTTTTCTTCAAACTGCGATAGACATAAATCCTACAAATGCTAGGTATTGGTACGATTTGGGCGGCTTTGCTTATAACGCACAAAATTTTGCAAAGGCAAAAGAAGCATGGACAAAAGCCTATGAATTAAATCCTAAGGATACGAATATAATTAAGGTGCAGCATGTGTTTCCGTGATGG
>Ga0114969_10003702_pt1 | contig 12276 bp, 8 predicted proteins | sample M_130807_MF_Meta_FD_87316 | JGI IMG/M metagenome (GOLD analysis project Ga0114969, IMG submission 87316) | Freshwater microbial communities from Lake Montjoie, Canada to study carbon cycling - M_130807_MF_MetaG | ecosystem: Environmental > Aquatic > Freshwater > Lake | place: Lake Montjoie...
ATCACTGGCTTGCACAGTTACGCGTAAGCCGCGCATGCATGGTCATCCACCGCACGAATAACGTGCGCCACACAACGCACAATATTTTGCGCAACGCGTGGCGCAACGCGCGGCATAAGCCTGCCCGCCATCACAATTCCCGATCACTTACCGGCGGGCTTGCTCGCTGGCGCAATCACCGCCGCGCCTGTGGCAGTTTTTCCAACCCCATCCGCCGCTGGATTCACGGTGGACTTCTTCGCTGGCGTTGCTTCGGGCACAGGCGCAACACTTGGCTTGGTCTGTTGCGGATAAATCAACACACGGTCGTGCGCCATCAACACCAAGTCGTCCTTGCCATCGCCGGTGATATCCGTGACCAAGCCCATGTTGGGTTCAAACTCCTTGGGCTCGCCTCCCGCAAACATCTTGGTTTCAAACACTTCAAAGGCCGTGCCATAGCGCAACTTTCCAGATTGACTAAATGTCAAAATCTCCGCCATTTGTTCAGCCGCATCAAGCGCGGTGACATCCACAAAACCGTCGCCATTCAAATCACCAATCACAAATTCATGCTCCACGCGCCGCGTTTCATCGCTTTTCCAAGTGGCCACCTCTTCCAAACGCCACCGATCACCTTGCAGTCGAACCACCGCGAAACTGGTGTCGCCAATCGCAAGAATCACGTCATTGTCGTCACCGCCAAGGCGGCCGGCAAAAATTTGGTTGAACTTAAAACCGGAAACTTCGATGCTGTCGCTTTGTTTCCACACGGGCTTGTCGTTCTTGTCTTTATTTTTAGAGAACACAACAAGCCGTCCATTTTCTCGATCGCCCGCCACAATCTTGTCCCCCATGATGGCGATGCAAGTGAGTTTGGCATCGGAGGCATCGGCGTTGATTTGCGCCACAACTTGCCAACCCGGACTGGTGCCCGCAGGTGGCGTAGCGTTGTAGGTCAGCGCGCGCACATAATTTCGATCGGCCACTAGCAATTCGCTCTTGCCATCGCCAAGCAAATCCAAAGTAGATGTGTTGCGGCCGTTGGCGGCCTGCACCAAACCAAATTGCCCCATGTCCTTGCTCTCCATCACTTTCAACTCCGGTTTGCCATCCTTGTCCACGCCGTCGCGCGCCATGATCATGGGCTTGTCGGGAGTGAACACCAATAGATCGGTGTGTCCATCATTGTCGGCGTCCAAACTTAAAATAGACTCAGGCCCGCGACTGAGCGTTCCCAAACTCACGCTCCGGTGATTTTTTGTGTCCATGGATTGTTCACCAGTCGCGGGAATTAAAAGCAGTTGATAGTTGCGGCCATCCTTGGTGACCACCGCCAACGTGTTTGTGCCGTTGAAGTCCAGCAAATTCATGGTGACGGGGGAGCTACCAGCGGGTAGAGGAATTGCCTTGGGAAACGCGATGCCCTCGGGGCCAGCGCTGGAGCGCCCAACAATTCCCTCTTTTTCAGAGAGTAAAAAGACTTGCGCAAGTTGATCGCCCTTGGCGCCTTGGGCGGCGATGGAATCCAAATCCGCAAGCGCCGGAAATTTCTCCGGTGTTTCAAATCCCTTGCCAAGTTTTTGGCGATACAGCATGACGGCGTTCTCGCCCGTATTGGTGGCGAGCAAATCCAAACGACCGTCGCCATCAATGTCGGCCACGGCGAAGTTGCGCTTTTTATTTTGCGGATCATTGAAGGTCACGGTTTGAATGCTGGCCTCGCGATCACTGGCGCGCTCAATGGTGGACTTCATCAATTTGCTGAACACCAAACGCTTGCTGGGCTTCTCGATGAGCGCCAACATCGCCTGCTTGTCGCCGGGCAAGTGCAGTGAATCAACCTCGCGTAGTGGCGGCATTTCAAAACGGTTTTGTGGGCCGACCACAAGTTTGTCGCCTTCAAGGCTGGTCAGCCAAATTCGGATCGGGCTGGAATCATCAGGCACGATGCCGGCTAAATCCGTGGTTCCATTACCGTCAAAATCATCGGCCATAATGGCAACAATTGTTCCCTCGCCGGCGCTTAATTCCAGCGGCGTTCCAAGCTGATCAATGTCCAACGGCCACACGGAAATTTTTCCGCCAGTGTTGGTGATCAGTTCGGGCTTTGAATCGCCAACCACATTGGCCAGTAGCAAATTGTCGCGGTTGCCTACCAAGTTTTTCACGGGCGTCTTGCGGATAATTTCAAACACGCCGGGTTTTTTCTGTTGCACAAACGCGATCGTGCCGGGCTGTCCCGCGTAGATCAAATCCATTTTTCCATCGTGGTCAAAATCATTGGCCAATATCGCAAGCACCTCATGTGGCACTGAAATATTTTCGCGGCGAAAACGCCACAGCTCCGGCAATTCATTGGAGCCAGTTGTTGGCGCCTTCTCCTCGCCGGGGGTGGCGTTGGCGCGTTGGTAATACAATTCGATTCGACTTTTGCGATTGTTCGCCACCACCAAATCCTTGCGGCCGTCGCCATCCAAATCCACCGCGATCATTGGCCCAGCCTTGAAGTCGATCTTTTGAATCTCCAACGGATCAAAGCCAAAGTTGGGGGATAGATCGACGCTTTGCGGCGCGGCAAAGACGGCGGCGGTAAGGCTCAGGGCGGCGGCACAAGAAATACGCATCACGGATCTCCCTAAAGGTGGGGCAAAAAAAGTTTGTCCAAACATGTTGCCATGTCCCGGCCAACTTGGCGGGTGGGCTATCATAAGCCCGTGAAAAAAAATATGTCATTATCGTCGCTTCGGCTATTTGCAAGCGTGGCTTTGATTCTTGGCGCGATTGAGTTGGCCACCGCCGATGTCATTCATCTGCAAAGTGGCACCACGATCAATGGACAAATTGTGAAACGCAGTGATAAGCGCGTGTGGGTTGATATTGGCGCGGAAGTGTTGTCCTTTGACATGGAGGACGTGGCTTCGATCGAGTCCACGGCGGCGGCGGTGCCCTTGCAAGTTGAGCGCGATGATCTTTTTCACACCGTGATCAACCCGCCAACCCAAAGTCCAAAGGAGCACGCCAAAAGTATCGGTCCAGCGGTTGTAAAAATCAGCACGCCAGGAGGCCTGGGCTCGGGCGTGATCATTGACAAGGATGGATACGCCATCACCAACGCGCATGTTGTGCAAGGCGAGCAAAAGTTAAAGGCCACTGTGTGGTTTCCGCAATCAGATGGAACGCTCAAGCGCGTGGACATTGACAAGGTTGAATTGATCGCGGTGAACAATCATTTGGATTTGGCCCTGGTGAAAATTCCTTCCACCAAAGAGGGGGACTTCTCATTTGCACCTATTCAAAAAGAGGAGCAACTTGATATTGGTCAAGCCGTGTTTGCCATTGGAAATCCGCTTGGTCTTGAGCGCACCCTTACGCAGGGCGTGATCAGCACCACACAGCGCAGTTTCGACGGCCTCACCTATATACAGATGGATTGCCCGATCAATCCAGGCAACTCCGGCGGCCCTTTGTTCAACACGCGTGGCGAGGTAATTGGAATCACCAATATGGGATTGCGCGGCGGCGAATCGCTGGGTTTTGCAATTCCCGCGCGTTACGTGAAGGACTTTGTGCGCAATCGCGAGGCCTTCGCCTACGACCGTAGCAATCCAAATTCTGGACACAATTATCACGATGGTCCAACGCGTTCCAAGTTTGATACCGAGTCCGCGTTGCTCGATGGATCAAACGCCGCCACAACCACCGCGAAATAATGTCGCGCTTTCAACGTACGTGCTCTGACACCATGCGATTGGCCCACGATGCGCGCAAAAATTTTCAAGGATCCACAATGAAATACTTGCATACACATGTTGTCGCGTCCCTTGCCTTGGTGTTCTGCGTCACGGTTCACGCCAACGCGCGCCCGCAAGCCACGGACTCCGCCAAAGATTCGGTCGCAGACTCGGTCAAATTTGAGCAACTTGTTCCCACCGATGCGTGGTTGGTGTTGGGCATGGACAATCTCAACGCAACTCGCGAACGTTGGAACGCCACGCCGCTGGGAAAGTGGGTTCAAAGCGACGCGGTGAAGGCGTTGCTGAAAGAGAACTTTGATGCATCGGAGAAAAAAACCAAGGCGCGCATGCAAGAGTTGGGCGTGGATGAGGACTCATGGACATGGCCCGATTCATGTGGAGTTGGCTTGTATTTGGCGCATGACGACACGCTAGACGCCGATCTGCCACATGTGTTGGTGAGCGCCGTGTGGGGCGCGGGTGCGGACAAAGCCAACACATTGTTTGAGGCGGTCCTGCGTGAAAAAGAAAAGAAAGATCCAGGTTCCGTCACCAACACCGAAATTCGCGGCAAGCCCGCCAAGGCCATTCGTGTTCGGGACAAAGACGATCAACCCAAGAAGAAGCGAAGACGGTCAAGCAATTCATTTGTGCCAGAGGGTTCGCTTGACCATATTGAAACGCTGTACTTTGTGCGTGACGGCAATCGCTTTATGTTTGGCAGTGTTCAACAAGATGTGGATGAGGCGCTTGGCGTTTATGAGGGCGTCGCCAGGAAATCCGTTGCGGACTCAGCTGATTTTAAAAAGACATTGGACAGCGTTGGCCGCGGTGATGCGTGGATGGTCATGCTCACCTCGGTGTTGCACAAAGTGGCGGGCGCGGGCGGAGCGGAGGTTGAATTGGTTCAGCCCTATTTGCAAACTTTATTTGGCGACGTGCATGGCTTTGGATTTTCGCTGGACTGCGACGCGCCTGGCGCGCAATTGCAAATGCTTTCAAGCATCGTGATTGATGGAGATCGAAAGGGATTGTTGGGGCTTCCTAATCCAGCTCAAAGTCCCTCGCTTCCGCCTAAGTTTGTCAACCCAGATGCCAGAGGATACGGCACGATCAACGTGCGATTTGCTGAGATTATGAAATTATTGGAGACGGTGGTGGCCTCCATGCCGGAGGGCATGTCGCAACCATTCGACGCGTCGCTACAGCAATACGGTCCAGATTTGTCGCGCGCATTTTCCAAACTGGGTCCCGACATGCATGTTGTGCGCGGCAAGTTGATGACGGATATCTCATACAATTCCACAAAAAAAATGATGCAAGGAAAGGAAGATGAAGGCTCCTTCTACGCTGTTCGCTGTGCCGATGAACAATCCATGATGACCTTGTTGAATTTATTCCTGCCGCAAGCTGGATTTGAGCCGCGCGACTTCAATGGCAACACCATCTTTGATGACAAGTCGCGTGAGACCAGCTTTGGATTTGGCGCGGGCTGGTTCTTCACGGGCAAAAGTAATTTTGTGGAGGCTGGCTTGCGCTCGGTCACTCCGCCACTTTTGCAGACATCCTTGGCCGACACCGCCGAATGCAAGCAGGTGATGACCGACTTGGGCAACGAGCCAGTGTTGTGCTGGGGATATCAAGATATTTTAATGGACTTCAGCAGTGACGAAAGTTCCAACGAACGTCAGCGTGGCGAAATCTCCGCAAGCTACGATTCAAATACGTTGGACAAGATTGGCGTCAGATCGCCCATGGACCCGCTTTACATTCTCTTTAAAAATGATGAGACCTTGTGGAGATCCGCAATGGGGCCCAATGTGTTCAGCATGACGCAGGAATCCTGGGGGCTTAAGACTAAGATTCGCGTGTTGCCACCAACGGCTCCGTGATGGCGCACAGAAAATCCGCAATCGCGCGGTCAAATGTCTCCGCATCGCCAGCACGCAAGTCATCGTGGCGTTGATAGGCCAGCACCACCAATGTGCCGCGGGCGGCGGCGGAGCAAATTGCGCGCGCGTGCGCAAGCGGTGAGATTGGATCCAAGTCGCCGGCCATCACCAACAACGGCGCGCGCAATATGCGCGAGTCAATTTCAAGAGGGCGATCCATGCGCCCAAGCATGCGCAACATGAGAAATGCGATTGGCGCAAATGGCCACGCGGGAAGATTTTGTAGCGCCAGACGTGCGGGAAATGGCGAGCGCAATGTGCTGTAGGGAGCGAAGGCGATCACGCCCGCGATGCACATACTGTGAGTGGCATTTCTATTTGCATGTTGATTTGCATGTTGATTTGCATGTTGATTTGCATGTTGATTTGCATGTTGATTTGCATGTTGATTTGCATGTTGATTTGCATTTTGATTTCCTTGGCCATTCGGATTCACATTCTGTGGAGAGTGTGGCGGCGATTGCGCGGGTATATCGTTCAATTTTTCAACCGCCATCGGCGCAGTACCACAGTCAAGTTCATTGTTGCACAGATTTGCCGCACGAATGGCAATGCCAGCGCCCATGGAGTGCCCCGCAAGAATGAGCGCCCGCTTGGGAAATTGTTGGGCAATTTCTCGCAGTGCATGTAGCACGCATTGGGGCTCACTTGTTCCAACGCCACTCCATGCGCCAGCATGTTCGCCGTGCGCGGGCAAATCCAGTAGCACAATTTCAGAGCAGACTTTGCGAAATGGCTCAACGCGCGTCAGCGAATCCCATCGTGAGCGGCCCCAGCCATGCACTATGACCACAATGGGAGCGTCACTATCTGTCGCCTCGCCAGCAATGCGCCACGCCGGACATGGATGGCGCTGGCCAGATGAATATTCAACCTCGTCAAATCGCAGACCAAGTTCGGAGGGATCTTTTGGACGACCCGTGGCCAGCGCCCACGCGAACATTTTTCGTGGCGGCCGAAGCGCCTGCAACGCGGTCATGACGCCGCCCCATACGCACAGCAGAACAATGGCCAGCGTGAACAAAATCAAAAGCCCCCAAGGCTGTGCCATGGACTACTTCGCCTTCATCACGGCGGTGATGTCGCGGGCGATCAAATCCGACGTGCTGTGCACGTGGGCCAAGGCGTGTGCGAGTTTATTTTCGGTCGTGGCTCGCTCGGCGGCGTCGCGAAGTTGTGGCACGTTCACGCGCACATTCCACGCCGCGGCGCCTGCGGCGGTGTCGGCCAACGTGGCGGCAATGGCCAAGTCGCTGAGCAAGTTTGGATTGCATGTTTTTGGCAGTTTTTGCAGGGTTTCCAGAATGTCGTGCGCCAACATCAGAATGGACATTGGTGCCGCCGTCGCCGCGCGAACCGCGTCGGGTTCCTGTGCGACGCGCCGCGCGTCGGTGGGGGGCAATTTCCAAAGCGCGGACAAATTTCCATACGCGACAGCATCTTCATCAGCCAGCGCGAGCGCTGTAATTTGCGCGCGCTGAAGAAACTCAAGCGCTTTTGTATTTTCACTTTCATGCGCCGCGAATTTTGGTTTGCCCAAGGTGTACGCCAACACCATGCATCCAAGCGCCGCGGAATGCGCGGCCGTGACCGCGGCAACGGCGCCACCACCAGGACTGGGCGACTTGCTAGCCAAGCGGTCGGCGAACTCTTGCATGGATAGTTGAGCAAGTGGTTGATTCACGCGCGCAACTCCGCGGCTAATTCTTTTTGCAACACATTCACAAGCTCTTGCACTTCAATATCAATTTCCTCGCGGCGCAACGTGCGCGTGGCGTCGCGAAACACAAGCCGCAAAGTTACACTTTTCTTGTCGGCGCCAGTTTGCTTGCCTTTGTAGACGCCAGTGAACGACATGCTTTCCAAATGCGCCGGCCGATTGCCTAGTACCACGCGCTCCACCTGCGCCCACGTTGTATCGTTGTCCACAATAAGAGAAAGGTCGCGCTCCACGCTTGGCATGCTGGGCAACATGGCGGCTGGGCGCTCCGGCGGCCAATGCGCCAGAAGTAAATCAAGGGCAATTTCAGCGGCAATCATTGGTTTTTCAATTCCAACGGTTGCGCGCGCAGTGCGAGTGAGAAACCCAATTCGACCAATCGTCACGCCATCAATTTCAATGGTGGCCGCGGGATGCATGACCGCATCCGACACGCACGGCGTGAACATGGCGGGCTTGGCGGCAATTTCATGCGCAAGCCGTTCAATCACGCCACGCAACGCGCGGTAGCCAAGGTCATCCCTCTCCACATCGGCGATCATTCCCAGCGATACGGATTCGTGGTGTTGCTTGGTGGCGTCCAAATGAAAGATGGACGCGATCTCAAACAAGCGCATTGCGCCAGTCGCGCCGCGGTCCTCATTTAGTTTGCGCGTGGCCAGCAATCCCGGCACAATACTTGGACGCAAACAAGGCGTTCCACCGGCTCGCTCATCTTCAATGCGAAGCGCGGATTGGTGCGCATGCACAAATGCATTGGCGGCGCTATCGCTGATCAACGCATGCGTGACGCATTCCACAAAATCCATTCCAGCCAGCGTGTCGCGCACGCGCTCGGCGGCCTCCACCTTGGCGTCGGGGGCGGCGGTTCGAATTTGTATGGACTCGCCCATGGGAACGCGCTCCAGCCCAAGCAGGCGAATAATCTCCTCGATCAAATCCACCTCGCGCTCAATGTCCATGCGTTGCGCGGGCACGGTGCATTCAATCAGATCGCCTTGCAATTGCGGTAAAAATCCAAGCGTTTGCAGAGTGTGCAGTATTTCTTGATTGGAAATGTCCGCGCCTAAAACCTTGCGGCAACGATCACAGCGCATGGACACTTTCTTCAGCGGGGCAATCGCGGCGCCGGCCTCGACCACGCCGTCGCACAATGTTCCACCCGCGGTTTGCATGATTAAATCCGCCAGGCGCGCCGCCGCACCAGCAATCGACGCAGGATGCACCCCGCGCTCAAAGCGCTTGCTGGAATCGCTGGCAATCTTGTGGCGGCGACTGCTGGCGCGCACTTGCATTGGATTGAATGTGGCGGTCTCAAGCACAATGTCGGTGGTGCTTTCGCGCACGGCGCTTAGCGCGCCGCCCTTCACGCCCGCAAGCGCGACAGGCTTCTCGCCATCGGCGATCACCAAATCGGCGGGGCACAATTCAATGGCGACGGCTTGATCGCCAAGTGGCAGAAACATTTCCTTGGCGCGCGCGCGGCGAACCTGAATCTGCCCGCCACTCAGCGTTGACAAATCAAACACATGCGTGGGGTGGCCCAATTCAAGGAGCACAAAGTTGGTGCAGTCCACAATGTTGTTGCGCGGAATCTGTCCCACATCTCGCAGGCGCTCCTGTAGCCACTCTGGACTTGGACCAACCTTCACTCCGCGAATCACGCGCGCGCTGTAGCGCGGACACGCTTCATGATCCTCGTTGGAAACGCTGATCACGTCGGCGCAATGTTGCGCGGCTACGTTGCTCATAGTTGAAGCATTCTGTTTCACCGCGCCGCCAGGGGAAGTCCGCGGCGCAATCAGCGTGCGCTTGGTCTTGGCGGCCAGTTCGCGCGCCAAACCAAAGTGGCAGAGACAATCGCCACGATTGCTGGTGGTTTCAATCTCTTGCCAAATGGCGCCGTCGGGCAATGTTTCTCGCCCATCAAAGTTCAAACCCACCGCGGTCAGCGCGTCGGCTTGCTCCTCGGCGCTGGCGGGTCTATCCAAATAATCATTGATCCATCTCACACTTGTGCGCATGGGTTCAAAGAGTAGCGAACGCCGTCTTGGTACGCTGTCACCGTGAAATTAGCGCGCGCATTGTCGACCATACTTTTGATGTACAGCGCATGGGCGTCAGGTTGCGTAGCGCCCGCGCCCGATCCACTGGCGACGCCGAATCAGTTGTCATTTGATGTCACCATTCTCAAGGGCGAAAAAGTTCCGTTTCGTACCGAGGCGTGGATGCAACCAGGCAAGATGATTGTGTTTACCGATGGCACTTTGTTGGCGGACTTTGGTCCAAGTGTGAACACCCGCGTTCGTCCAGGCGTGGCGCGCGTGCTGTATCAACGGCAGGTTTTTGAAATGTGGGACGTCGCCAAAAAACTTGGATTCGCCGATCCCGCGCGCGCGAATTACGATGCCAATCCATATTTGGTGGAGGCGCAACCAAACGAAATTGTGTACATCCTGACGTTCGCCGTCAACGCGGATCGCTGGACATTTGTCAATAGATTTCTGGGCACGGGCGAGCCCGATCCAGCGAGCGAGGTGTGGGTGAAGATCATGGCGCAAGCGGCGTTCGCCACGGATTTGGCCGTGGATTCCGACTTGCCCATTCGTTACGACTTTGGTCCCGATCCATACGCCTGGTTTAAGCCACCAGCGAAATAATATTCTTGCAATCATGGGCGCATCATTTCAATTTTTGATCCAAGTGTCAGCGGCGTTCAAAGTATTGCACGCCTTCAAGTTGATGCGTGAGCGATCCACTTCGCCGCGAAGATATCTTGCGCACGCCCTGGTCTGGTGTTGCGCCACGCGCGTTGTTTGTTGCTTGTTGTGCGCCAGCGCTGGATTGTTGCAGGGTTGCGCATCCACAAGCTCGTCCGCTGGCACTTCGCCCGTGGCAGGGTGGCGATTTCAAATCGCCGTAAAATTTCCCAGCCAACAACGTTACGAACTTTTTCGAATCACGCCCACTGGTGAAATTCAATATGGCGGCGGCATGAGCGCCATGAATGACTACACCACATGGGAGAACGCGCTCACGCCAGAGCAAGCCAGTGAATTTGTGGAGTTGGTGAATTCGTTGTCATGGATTCAAACCATCCCCAAGGAAACAGGTGACGACAAGACCGAGCCTGTGATTGTGGTGAAGTATCAACAGGATGGCGGTAGCGAGCGCAACTTTGCAATACGCGGCAACACGCCGGAATCGGACAAAGTGATCGCCTTCATGAAAAGCCTTACACAGCGGCGCTTTCAAAGCACGTTGCAAAGACTTCCAGAGGCCACCGAGAACCCCAAAAATCCTACTGTGTCAACAACTCCGCCAACAGTTGCGCCAGCAGTCGCGCCAATAGCCGCGCCAACAACAACTCCGCCAACAGTCGCGCCAACAGTCGCGCCAACTGCCGCGCCAACAACAACTCCGCCATCATCTTCAACAACACCGCGGACCTAGCATTGCCCATGTCGCCCATTGTTGGAATTGATCTTGGCACAACGCATTCGCTTGTCGCAATCTGCGATGAAGCGGGTCCACGTGTATTGCTTGATGAGCAGGGGCGCGCGCTACTTCCAAGTGTGGTGCGATTTCTGCACGGCGAAAAAACCATCGTGGGTTGGCAAGCCAAGAACGAGGCCGCGCAATTTGCGGACGTCACCATTGCAAGCGCCAAACGTTTCATGGGCCGCGGTTTCGCCGAGAGCGTGGCCATGGCCGCCGACATGTCCACGCAACTCATGCAAGGTCCGCGCGGACTTGCGGCTTTTAATGTGCGCGGTGCGTCGATCACGCCTCAAGAAGTTGCCGCCGCTGTGCTAGGTGAACTTCGCCGCATTGCAGAAGCGCGGCTGAACACACACGTTTCGCGCGCCGTCATCACCGTGCCCGCGTATTTTGACGACGCGCAACGCCAAGCCACGCGCGACGCCGCGCGCTTATGCGGTTTGACCGTGGAGCGAATTGTGAACGAACCAACCGCCGCCGCGCTGGCCTACGGCATTGGACATAGAAATCAAAATTTGTCGCCACATAAAAAAGCCGCGGGTGATGGCGCCGCCACACATGCGCCCAACCCAAGCCAAACCACCAACAACAACAGCGGCGAAACCGTGGCCGTGTACGACTTGGGCGGCGGCACCTTTGACATTTCCATTTTGCGCATTGAAAGCATGGACGCCGCCAACCCAACGCTCGGCGACGCCTTTCAAGTGCTCAGCACGCGCGGCGACACGCGCCTAGGCGGCGACGACTTTGACCAATTGATCGCGCTGTGGTTGCAGGGTGAAATTAAAAATCAATTCAACATTTCCGAATTCACCGCAAGCGATATCACCACCATGCGCATAGTGGCCGAGCAGGCCAAGCGAGCGCTTTCAGAGCGCGAAGACATCGCCATTGAAATTGAATGCGACGCGCGCATGGCCTTGCAAAAGTGCGCCGTGATTGATCCGCGCGCGTTGCCAACGTTAACGCCAGCGCCAAATCCAAATCCAACGCCAACACCATCAACCGCCAACACCAACCGCATCATGCGTTGCACACTTACGCGCGCGCAATTTCAAAACATGATCGCGCCGTTGATCGCGCGCACGCTTGACGCGTTCACGCGCGCGCGCGCCGACGCCGCAACTATGGCGGACAACATCAAACTTGACCGCGTGGTTTTAGTGGGCGGCTCAACGCGCATTCCGTATGTGCGCGCGCAAGTGGCCGCGCACACGGGCATTACTCCATATACCGCGCTTGATCCAGATCAAGTGGTGGCGCTTGGCGCCGCGGTGCAAGCCAGCATTTTGTCGGGCGCGCGCACGGATTTGCTTCTGCTGGATGTGATCCCGCTCAGCCTTGGCATTGAAACCCAGGGCGGCGCCTTCGCCAAACTGATCGTGCG
>Ga0114969_10003703_pt1 | contig 12274 bp, 7 predicted proteins | sample M_130807_MF_Meta_FD_87316 | JGI IMG/M metagenome (GOLD analysis project Ga0114969, IMG submission 87316) | Freshwater microbial communities from Lake Montjoie, Canada to study carbon cycling - M_130807_MF_MetaG | ecosystem: Environmental > Aquatic > Freshwater > Lake | place: Lake Montjoie...
GGCGAGCGCTGTCTGCAGCAATGTCATGATCTTGCGGCACTCGTCCGGGGTCACCGGCGACATGAAGCCGGGCGGCGTGCGTGCCGAGATCGACGCCATCTCCACGCACTGGCCGTTCGCCCGATCCAGAGCTGTTTGGTTCGATGGGTCACGAGCGCGCGGATTCGCCCCGGCCTTCAGCAACACCTCGATCGTCGCCACGCGGCCTTCCCCCGCCGCCCAAATCAGCGGTACCCCCGACCCGAACTGCCCGCCGCGGTAGATCACCGTGCCTGTCTCATCAATCGAGAGCCGTAGGACGGACACGTGCCAAAACACTGCGTCCGCTGAAGCATGATCGTGGCGTGCTTCCACGTGGCCGGGGCAGACTGGCTGGCCGCGGCGACCGTGAGAAGGGCGAGTAGATACAGTCGAACCATGTTCGAAACTACTTCTGAAATAACAGCGGCAGAAAGTCTCTGAGGTTGCGCCGCCACACGTGCCAGGTGTGACCGCCGGGTGTCGTCACGAACGTGAAGCGGATGCCGTGATTGCGGAGCACGTCGGTCATGATCCTGTGTTGACCCAGCATGCCGGCCTCCTGATCGCCGACGGCCATCCACAGCAACTTGACGCTGGCGTTCGTGCTGGCAGAATCGGTGAGGAAGTCGCCCTCGAACATCGACTCAGCGACTTCGCGTGAAAATCCCCCGCGCGTGTTTGGCATCGACCCACTGAACGTGCCCACCCACCTGAACGTCTCGGGCATGGTCAAGCCAATGAACCGCGCCTGGTTGCCGCCCATTGAGAAGCCGGCGATCGCGCGCCGATCGGGTCGTCGTTCGACGCGATACGCACGCTCCACCATCGGCATGAGTTCGTCCACGAGTTCGCGTTGAAACGCGGCGTTGTCGCGACCCGTGAACGTCGGCACATTGCCAGCGCCCTGACTCGCTTCGGTGTGACCGAAGGGCATGACGACGACCATGGGCTTCACGGTACCTTTGGCGATGAGGTTGTCGAGGATCACGTTCGCGAATCCGTCGGTAACCCAAGAGCTTTCGAGGCCACCGCTGCCATGCAGGAGGTACAGGATCGGATACGTCGTCGTGCTCTTCGAGTAGTCGGGCGGCGTGTAGACCCACGCGCTGCGCAGCAGACCGAGCGTCTTCGAGTCGTACCAGTGCTGATGGATCTCGCCGTGCGGCACGCGGGTTGGCTCCCACGCCTCAGGCATGGGCTGCGACGCGATGACGTAACCCACCGATCGGAAGGAGCCGTCCACGATGAGACCGGCAGCGTAGACGTCAGACTCGAGCGGGCCGAGATCGCCGCTCCACACGCCCTGAGCGTCACGAGTCAGTGGTTTCGCGTTGGCCGCCGCCATCGTGTCGACCATCACGCTGATCTGTTTTGCCGCCGGCGCGTTCACCCGAAAGCGGATCAGGCCGTTGCCGATGCCCTTCGCTTCGAGAAGCGCGACGGGCGTCGCAGATTGTGCAGTGACGATGACGGCGCAGAGCACGAACACCACGAGCGGGAGTCGTTTCAACATCAGCGCGCACTATAGCAGCCACCACCCGCCCAGCGTCCGAATCCGGGGAGCAGACTCTGAACGCTGGACGCGGAAGGCGCATTTTCCGCGCGGCGTGGTCGTGCTGTGCAGCCGGTTACTGTGGGCCCGACTTGCGGGCCAGATCCGCGCGCGCTTCAGACTCTGCGCGCTGCGCTTCAAGCGTGCCGTTCACGTTGTACTTGGACGTCGCCACAATCGCGCTGGCCAGCGTCATCTGCTTGGTCAGCACCTTGTCTTTCAGCAAGACGAAGGGCACCGACAGATTCTTCGACGCGTAAGCGACGGCGAGGAACTGTTGCGGGGTTTTGAAACCTCTGAACGCCACGTCAACGTCGGTCCCCTGCGAGAGGAGCGCCTTCGCTTTGTCGACGAGCATCGGCGTCACGAGCACAACAGCGCTGGTGCGTGCGACGACTGGCCGCCCAGGCCGGACGACCGGTTCAGCGACCGCTGCGGGCATCGCCACCGGCGCAGGCGGCGGTTCAGGAGCGGGTCTGTTGCAGTTGGCCAGCACCAATCCGCCGGTCAAGACCAAGGCCGCGACGGCGAATCGAGTCGACAATCTTGAAGTCATGTAGAACCTCCTGCCACTGGAGGTTGCGACATCCGTGCCAACCGATTCGCCTCTGAAACCGAGCCTTGGAGGCCCTGAGGCGGCCAATCGCGTAGTTCCTACCGGATCATTTTGCCGGACGGGCGAGTTCGACGAGGCGGGTGAGGTGGCGGTTCATGTCGGTACGGCGGTCTGATCCCAGGATCGAAAGCGGAGCGTCCGCGATGGTGGCCGCGCTCGCCATCCATTCATCATCAAACGCGTCCGGTCCGAGCGGCGATCGCACGAGGGCGCGGTATCGCCTGAGCAGACCCAGTGCGTCCGCGCGCAATGGTTCCGACGATGCGGAGATGGCGGCGTCGGCGAGCATCAGGGCCGCGATGAACTCGCGGCGGGGACTCGCGGGCCGCACGTTGCCGGCCTTCTGAAAATCGGCGATCAATGTCGTGAGGCGCTCGGGCGAGTCGGCCGTCGCAATCGCCGCACGCATTGCTGGCAGGTCGCTCGTGCCCGCCGCCTCAATCAGCGCATCGAGCGTCGTCATCGCCCGAGTCCCAGGAGTCGGCGTTGATGCGGGCGCGGCTGACTCAACGAGATAGCCACGACGGGCGCGGATCTCCGCGCCGGGGGTGCGCGGAATCGTGACGGTCACATCATGCCAGCCATCGCGCGTGACCCCGGTCGGCAGATAGCGCAGGATGAAGTTCTGCCGAAACTCCGCGTAGATCTTGTCGAAGATCGTCGACGCGTTGCGATCGACGAAGACGCCGGGCGGGTGCACGCTGCCGCCGGTGAGCGCCGCGGCTTCGCGCAGCACATCAAACGCCTCCCACCTGCGGCCTTTTGGCGGATCGTAGTGCGGCGTCCACTGCTGCCGCGCCGGCACCGTTCGAGCGGTCGGACGCGCAGGATCAGGGTGGCCGAGCAAACCGCGGGCACCGAGCGTGACGGGAGCCTTGATGTGCCGATCGAGACGCTCGCTCGCTGTCGCCCAAGGCACACCGGGACTGGGATCGCCATCTTGCGACAACGTGATCCACGCCACGACGAGTGTCGAGCTCGACTGTCGCGCGACATCGCGCACCGTCGCCATCGTCGCGGTGCTCATCGTGTCGATGGTGTCTGTGAGCGCGATGATGAGATGACGTCGATCCGGACTCGGTTCGCGCAGCAGCGCCGCGACCAGCGCGTCGTTGACCGACATCATGCCGCCGCCGGTGAACGTGCCCACCTCCAGCGATCGGGTCGGAGGACCGAACGGCACGAGCACGTGCACGTAGTCGTCGATGCCGAGCACCTCGATGCGGTCGGTGGGCCGCATCATCGCGGCGATGCGGCGCACCTGTTCGTTGACGCCCTTGCGGTAGTCCTCAATCGCGCTGCCGGTTTCCATCAGCACGGTGACGTCGGCCGGGATCGACTCGCCGTCCACCATCTCGATGCGCTGCGGCACGCCGTTGTCGGTCAACGCAAAGTCTTGCGCACTGAGACTTCCGATCTTGCCGTCACTCCCCTTCACGAACACGGGGACCGTGACCAGATCCGTGTTGGTGCGAAATACCGCCTGCGGCGTCTGGGGCTCGACGCGACGCCCCGACACGGGCGCCACCACCGACACGACGGCGGCGGCTACAACGACGCCGATCAGCACCATGCGCGGCCGCGTCATCGACGAATCTCCGCGTGCAGCATCTCGATCAGCTCCGGCCAGAATCGCGCATCGGCCTCGCCATACGCACGCCACGGATCCATCGGCAGCGGCTTCACGGAGAGCGCCGCACCAACGAGGCTGGCGGCTTCAGCGCGGTGCCCACGCGCGGCGAGCAGTGTCGACAGCGCAAACGACGCCGACTGCGCTCGCGGCACGACCGCCAGCGCGGAGCGATACGCGCGCTCCGCGCCCTCAACATTCTTCTGTCGCTCGAGCGCCTGCCCGCGAAAGTATCGGGCGAGGTAGACCACAAACGGCTCACGCGAGCGCTCTTCGGCCGCATCAAAGAGCGCCACCGCCTCCGGGAAGTGACGGTTTCTGAGTTGCATGAAGCCCAGACGCACCGTGGCTTCACCGCCGACCTGGGCATCCTCCTTCAGATTTTCGAAGATCTGCTGCGCCTCCTTCGCGCGCGTGCGCGTCGTCGGAAACAGCCGCCACTCGGCCGCGATGCCCTGCGCGAGCGCGAAGCGGCGCTCCGTCGGAAAGCGCGCGATCGCGTGGTTCAGCTGCTTGATTTCGTCTTTCGGATTCGCACGGCCTTCCCACGGGCTGCCGATCAGAAACTCGTAATCATTCGCGCGATCGACGGCGGCCAGGACGGCCAGATGCCAGACCCGCTCGATCGGTTGCGGTGTGGGCGTCTTGAGGAGGAGTGTGCATCCCCACTCGATCAGCAGCGGCGGCGCATGCCAGTAGATGTTCTCGAGCGTCATCCAGTTCTGAACGAGTTTCCAGTCTGTGAGCTCTCCCGCGCGCGCGGCCTCGAGCGCAAACGTGGCGGCAGCCAGTTCGCGACGCGCACGGTCGCCAGGCCCGCCTGCCGCGATCCAGTTCGGTCCATCGCGCTTCAGCTGTTTGAGAATGTCGTTGAAATCTCTGGTCTGATCGAGCGCCGCCGAGATGCCGCTGAAATCGCCGGCCGCGTATCGATCGAGCAGCGTCTTCACAGACACGGCATCTGCCCGCGGCTGAGCGACGCCGAGGCACACCAATGCCACGGCCAGAACCGTTGCTCGGATTAGCGGATGCCGCACGCGTGCACTATACCGGCTTCAGCGTTCCTTGATCCAGACCTGCGATGTCACTGGCGGCGGCGCCGGTCGTGGTGCCGGTGGTGCTCCCGCTGCTGCAGGTGCCGCCGGCGGCGCCGGTGGTGGTGGAGGGGGCGCCGGTGGATTTCTGTTGTAGCGCGCGAAGTTCGGGATTGCTGTCATCGGCGAACCGTCGGCGAACGCGCCCGTGATCACATTCACGCCGTTGAGGAAGTTGCCCCGCCATTCCGTCTTGAGCGACGCGGTCGGCGCCAGTGTCTTCGTGATGTCCTGATCGATCTGCTCGACGTTGTACACGAGCGGCCCGACGCGCAGCGCGACCTTGTCTTTCACCGGAGGCGGTACGGTGCCGCCGCCCACGATCTTGTCGCTCCCATACACGCGCTGCACGGGCATCGGCAACGTGAACTCGATCGTGTCGCCCTGCTTCCACTGGCGATTCACCGACACGTAGCCGTTGGCCGGTGCGATCTTGACCATCGCGCCGTTGACTTTGAACTCGGTGAGGCCGTCGGCGTTTGGCACCGCGCGATAGAGGCTGCTCACGTCGCGCTTCGGCACACGCACGTTGATGACGAACGTCTTCGACGCTTTCGGATTCACCGTCAGCGTGACCTTGCCGTCCCACGGGTAGTTGGTCTTCTGCTCGACCTCAACCTCTGTGCCCGCGATCTCGCCGACATTCACCCGTCCGCCGGCAAAAAGATTGACGTGCAGCGCCGATGGCGACTTCGAATACGTCCACGTCGGCAGCATCAGCATCGTGCGCGCCATGTTGCCAACGCAGCACGGGCACGAATGCCACGTGTTGCGCTGCGCATTCGCGTCGAGCGGATTCGTGTAGTAGAACGTCGTGCCCTTCAGATCCATCGCGCCGTAGAGCGCGTTGTAGAGGGTCTGCTCGTAGAGATCCGCATACTGCGCGTCGTGATACGCAAGGTGCAGCTTCCACTGAAAGAACATCTCTCCGCAGCTCGAGCAGGCTTCGCAGTAGGCGCCATTGCGCAGCGAGTAGTTCGGGCCGAAGCCTTCCGACGACTCGCCGCTGCCGACGCCGCCCGTGAGGTAGTACTTCTTGTGGACGATGTTGTCCCAGAGCGATTTCACCGCGCTCTGGTAGTCGACATCGTGCGTTTCCACCGCGACATCGGCCATGCCCGAGTACGTGTAGACCGCGCGCACCGCGTGGCCGACGGCTTCGTACTGCTGTTGGACGGGCAGGTGGCTCTGGTCGTACTCGCTGCCGCCGCCGCGGCTGTCGAGCAGGAACTTCGCCAGCGCGACGTATGCATCACCTGGACCCACCGTGTCGGTCGGCTTCTTTTCAATCTCATTCACGAAGCGGCCGAAACGGACGAGCGCCTGCTCCATTTCCTGGTGGCCATCAAACCACGTCTTCTTAGCGGGTTTACCCGCCGAAGCCTCGGCGGAGGCGGGACCGATGTTGGCCACCCAGCAATCCGCCAGCCGCTTCGCCGCATTGTAGAGACGACGGTCTTTGCCTTCCGTCATCATGAAGTGATTGATCGCGCTCTCGATGAAGTAGCCCGAGACGTAGCCTTCATGATTGCCGCGCGCGGTCGTCTGCCAACGTTCAGTCCACACCGCGCGGTCCGCCGCAGGCACCGAGCCCGGCGTCATCATGTCTTTGAGCGTGTAAGCCGTTTGCAGATATCCATCGGGATGCTGCGCCGAGAGAATGATCGGAATCCACTTGTCGAGCGTGGCGCGCAGTTTCGCCTGCGTCGCGATGATTTCCTGATCGCCTTCCGGATCCACCATCATCGCAAGACTGATCGACTCCACCGTCTGATGCACCCACGCGTTCGAGAACACGTAGCCCTTGTGCATGCCGTGCGGTTCGCCCTTGAGCGCTTTGGCCGCCTCAATGAAATTGTCGAGACCACCGGAGCCGGAGTTCGGCCCCTGCACCAGATCCGTGCGTTCGATCTGCGCGATGCAGTGCGGAATCCATGTCGTGATCAGCGCCTTCGTGCGCGTCTTCCAGAACGGGCTCGTGACCGTGTGGAGTCGCGTCACGACCGGGTGCAGTTGCTCGGCGGGCGGCGGCAGCTCCACCTTCACTGTGAGTGTTGACGTCGCCTTCGCGGTGCCGTTGTCGGCGATCACCTGCACGACATATTCACCAGGCGTCGAAAACTGCGCCGTCGTGACCACCGCGTTGGAATCAGCGAAGGTGACCGTGCCTGGGCCCGAGACTTTCGACCAGGCCGCGGTCGGTGCGGGGCCAGTCGGCGCGGGCGGCGGGGCGGCCGCTTGTCCACGACCACCGCCCTGACGTCCAGGTCGCGGCGGATTGCCGTAGCCAACCCATCCGCTCAGATACGTCTTGCCGTGGTTCATCACGACGCGATCCACACCGGCGATCGCATTGAGTGCGGCCGTGACTGGTGCCTGCGCCGCCTGTGCGGAGAGCACGCCGTTCTCACCAAACGCGAGTTCGACCAATGATCCAGCGGCAACGGTGACGACGGCAGCTTTGCCGGCAGATTTCAGAGCTTCACGGCGAGTGACGGATTTCATAGGGCCCCCAAGGCGTATCGGGGCAAATCGTAGCAGATCAAACCCCTCAACATGGGGGCCACGGCCCCCTATGGCCCCCCATGTTGAAAGGTCTTGTCGCCACTCGGTTAAGCGTTAACACTTCCCCTGACTCACACGTCTTGTCCGTGATGCACATGCGACACGCCTTCCGACACTTGCTCCAGATGCGCGGCACCGGCGTCGTTGCCGTACTGACGCTGGCCCTCGGCATCGGCGCGACGACGACGATGGCGAGCGTGGCGTATGCGACGCTCTTCCGACGTGTGCCCTTTCCAGAAGCCGACCGGCTGGTGTCGATCTACAACGTGCGCGATACCCCGCGCGACGGCGTCGTGCGTCTGCGCTGGTCCTATCCACACATCGTCGAGTTGCGACAGGCCGCGACGTCGTTCGAGAGCCTGGCGTCGTTTTCATCGACGATCGCAACGGTCCAGACCGCTGATGGCGCTGAACGCTTCGATGGCGAGGTCGTCTCACCCGAGTACTTCACATCGCTGCGCATCGTCCCGGTGCTCGGGCGCATCATGGCGCAAAGTGATGCCGGCCAGCCGGTCGCGCTGATCAGTGAGCCGCTCTGGCGCACGAGGTTCAACGCGGACTCGCACATCATCGGCACGGCACTGACCGTCAATGACATTCCGGTGACGGTCATCGGCGTGATCGGCAACGGCAACAGCGGCGTGAGCGGACGCGCGAGCCTCTGGCTGCCGACATGGATGGCGCCGCGTATGACGTACGGCGAATACCTGACATCGCCGCAGCACTTCATCAGCGTGGTTGCACGCCTGAAGCCGGGCGTCTCCATCGACACCGCGAATGCGGAATTGACGGCGATCGGTGCCCGCTTCCATGACGACCCGGTGGCCGTGGACGCCAAGTGGGGCGCGACCGCAGTCTCGCTGACCGATGCGCGTGTCGATCCCACGTCGCGCCGATCCGTGACACTGCTCTTCTCGGCCGCGGGGTGCCTGCTGATCATCGCGTGCGTCAATGTCGCCGGATTGATCCTTGCACGTGCGCGGGGCCGACAACGCGAAATGGCGGTGCGTCTCGCCATCGGCGCAAGTCGCGCGCAACTCATTCGGCAACTGCTCCTCGAAGGGCTGGTGCTGTCGATCGTCGCCGGCACGGGCGGCGCGCTCCTCGCCGTGTGGTGCGTGCGCATCGTCGGCGGGGCATCGCCGACATTCATCGCCAGCTGGCAGAACGACTACGGTGCCATCGGTACGTTCGCTGACGTGTCGTTCGACTTCCGGATGTTGCTGTTCGCCCTACTCTTGACGATCGGCACCGGGCTCGCGTGCTCGCTGGCGCCAGCGTTCTCGACGTCGCGCCCGCAATGGGCCTCGGGGCTTCGTCAGGGCGACCGCGGTGCAACGGGTCGTCATCGCGGTCTCACCGTGCTTGTCGTGACCGAAGTCGCGCTTGCTGTGTTGCTGCTCTCCGGCGCGGCATTCCTCATCGACGGATTCACACGCCTCCAGCAATTCCATGCAGGCTTCGACGCCGACCGCGTGCTGACGTTCTGGATGCGGCCGCCGATTTCGCGGTATCCGCCGGAGACCGGCCCAGCGACCCTCGAGCGTTTCCTGACAGCGATCGAATCGACGCCTGGTGTCGAGTCGGCGGCCGTCAATCGCTGCGTACCCTTCACCGGTTGCTCGAGGACGTCGCTGCGGTTTACCGATCGGCCGAACGAAGCGGATCGCGCGCCGGTGATTGGCCGCCACTACATCTCCGCGACCTACTTCGACACGCTCGGCATTCCGTTACGCGCCGGTCGCCGGCTCACGACCGCGGATCGTGCAGGATCGCAGCCGGTCACCGTTATCAACGAAACAGCTGCGCGTCGCTTCTGGCCCAGCGTGAATCCGATCGGACAGCACGTGCGATTTGGCAGCACGACAGGATTCACCGATCCGGCGCATCCCGTGGAGATCGTCGGCATCGTCGGCGACGTGAAGTACGAAGGCCCCGACCAGCCAATCGGCCCCGACTTCTACACGTCGTATCTGCAGTTCGCGTATCCGGATTCGATGGTGATGGTGAAGGCACAGAGCGCGTCGACGTCCCTCCTGCCCGATTTGCGCGCCGCCGTGGCTGCGGTCGATCCGACGGTGCCGATCTACGACGTGATGGCGCTGGACGAACGCGTGAGCCGCGCCATCGGGCGACCGCGCTTCAACATGTCGATCCTCACGCTCTTCGGTGGCGCGGCACTCGTGCTGGCCGCGCTCGGTGTGTACGGGCTGCTGTCATTCACCGTTTCCTCGCGCTTGCGCGAGATCGGCGTGCGCCTCGCTCTGGGCGCCGCGCCGAGCCAGGTCATGCGCGCGATGGTGACGCACGGGGTGCAGTTGGCATCAATCGGCATCGCGATGGGACTTGCCGTCGCCTACCTGCTGACTCGAGTCGCGCAGACGCTCGTCGCGGACCTCGGCACGACGAAGCCGTCTGTATTGATCGCGGTATCAGTCGCGATGGCCTTCGTGGCCGCCGCCGCCGCGTTCCTGCCGGCGCGAAGAGCCAGTGCCGTGGATCCGATCGTTGTGCTGCGCAACGACTAGGACAAGACCATCAACATGGAGGGCCATGGGGAAGAGCAAAACACAGATAGTCTTTCAGAGAGCTCTTCGAAAGTCTGTCGGTGTTGGGGTTGGTGTTGGTCTTCCCAATGGCCCCCTATGGCCCCCCATGTTTAAAGCTTTTGTTGTCTTTCAACACCGCCTGCGCCGCGTGATAGCCGCACATGCCGTGCACGCCGACGCCGGGTGGCGTGGATGACGAGCAGAGATACACGCCATCGATCGGCGTTGAGTAGGGACTGAACGCGGAGGCAGGTCGAGTGAAGATCTGCCCGAGGTCGGCCGCGCCGCCGGCGATGTCGCCGCCGACGAGGTTCGCATTGCGCTGCTCCATCGCGGCGGGCCCCATCGCGTGGCGCGCGACGATGGTGTCGCGGAAGCCCGGGGCGAAGCGTTCGATCTGGGCTTCGATCACATCGCTCATGTCGCGTGTGGATCCGTTCGGCACATGGCAGTACGCCCACAGTGTGTGGCGACCTGCCGGCGCTCGCGAGGGATCGAACACCGTCGGCTGCACCGCCAATACGTACGGCGTCTCGCTGATGCTGCCATTCCACGATGCGCGCTCGCCATCGGCGATCTCAGCCAATGTGCCGCCGAGGTGCAACGTGCCGGCGCGGCGACAGCCGGCATCGCGCCACGGCACGGGCGATGACAGCGCCCAGTCCATCTTGAAGACGCCGGGGCCATGTCGAAACGCCTCCAGTTGCCGCCGATACGACGACGGCACGCGATCGCCGGCGAGACGCAGAAACTGGCGCGGGGCAATGTCGCAGAGAACCGCGCGTGTCTTTGGCAACTGCGCAAGCGACTCAACGCGTTCACCAGTGACGACCTCGCCACCGAGCGACTTCAGATACGACGTCATCGCATCCGCCATGCGTTGCGATCCGCCACGCACGACCGGCCAGCCGACCGCGTGCGCCGCGATCACGAGGCCAAGACCATAGCCAGCCGTCGCGTAGAACTCGAGCGGCACGAGGCTGTGCGCCGCCGCACCGGCAAACATCGCGCGCGCGCGCTCTGACTGAAACAGCGAGCGCGCAAATCCATCGGCCGAGCGAATCGCCTTCAGGCCGAACGACGCCATCAAGAGCGGATGGCGGAGCCCGATCGGCGCCAGCAGCGCCTCCATGAGCGGCGCCGCGTCTCGCACGAGCGGTGTCATCACCCGCCGATACGCGCGACCATCGTCACCACCGAGCGCATCCGCCGTCGCATCAACCGAGCGCTCGACCACCACCGCCGAGCCATCGTCGAGCGGATGTGCAAACGGCGCGTCGGGATGCACGAGCTCGAGACCATGTGCAGCGAGCGGCAGCGTCTGGAGAAATGGAGACGCGAGCGCCATCGCGACGACGGTGGCGCAGACGTCGTGGACATGGCCGGGCTCGGTCAGCTCTGCTGAGCGCAGACCGCCGCCGGGCTGTGGCTGCGCTTCATACACGCGGACGGATCGGCCGGCTTGTGCCAGCGCGATCGCGGCGGCGAGGCCGTTCGGCCCGGAGCCGATCACAATGGCGTCGATCATCTATTGAATGGAAATTCCTGGACCCAGTTGAATCCGCGCGTCAGCATCAACATCTTGGTGTGATCGAACAGCCGCGTCTCCATGTGCAGCGCGTGACCGTCGACGGTGCCATCCAGTATTAACTGATCCGGGGCTGGTTGCTTGAAGGCGAGTGCGCCGGCGGCAGCCTCGCCGCGTTTCAACGCCAGTGATTGCGCTGTCTGATCGAGCGCGGTCGTGAGCGTGAAGTTCGAGTCGTCCATGCGCCAGAAGATCATGGCATTGGCGCGTTGCACGATGACGCGGCGCCAGCGGTCGTAGTCGGTCACGAGCGGCGCGCGCTCGACGCCGTCTATGGTCATGCGCTCCACGGTCCAGATGCCGTAGAGCGGCGGCTTCGGCGCGTTGGGTCCGCTGGTCTTCCATGTCTGCCAGATGCCGTACCCGGTGGTGCCAATCACAAACAGCGCGACGGCGGTCTGCGCGATCGCCGCCCAGGTCGACTTCGCTCCCACGGCGAAGACCGCGGCGCTGAGCCGTTTCGCATACGGCGCGATCAACAGCAGCGACATCACGAAGAGATGAAACGAAAACTGCTTCACCGGGACGTCGTAGGTCATGTTCAGCATGAACACTTCGAACGTGGCGCCGGCCAGTACCAGTGCACCGGCCAACTGCGTGCGCGGCAACAGCACGAGCACGGCACCCATCAGCTCAACCAAACCAACGAAACGCTCGTA
>Ga0114969_10003704_pt1 | contig 12266 bp, 9 predicted proteins | sample M_130807_MF_Meta_FD_87316 | JGI IMG/M metagenome (GOLD analysis project Ga0114969, IMG submission 87316) | Freshwater microbial communities from Lake Montjoie, Canada to study carbon cycling - M_130807_MF_MetaG | ecosystem: Environmental > Aquatic > Freshwater > Lake | place: Lake Montjoie...
AACCCGTTCCATTTCGTGATTGTGCACGTCGACGGCGACAAAATTAGCCTTGACGTGGTGGGCGTCGACTGGGGGAAGGGTTTCGCTCCGTATCGGTCAAGCGGCATCTCGATGCAGGACAAAACGCCGTGAGCTCCGGCGCACCGTCGGCGCGGTGCGCACGCGTCCTACGGTGCGCGTGCACGGTGTCGTTGCTCGCCCTGATTGTCGGTCCACTCGCGCCTCCAGTGCACGCACAAGACTGGGCCAACCTCGCCCAGTTCCGTGCCGCCAATGCCAAACTCCCCGCTCCAGTGCCGAACCAACCGCGGGTGGTCTTCATGGGGAACTCCATCACGGAGTCGTGGGCCCCGCTCTTCCCCACGCAGTTTCCGGGAAAGCCGTACATCGGACGCGGCATCAGCGGGCAGACCACGCCCCAGATGGTCCTCCGTTTTCACCAAGATGTCATCGCCCTCAAGCCCGCCGTCGTCGTCATCCTGGGCGGGACGAACGACATCGCCGGCAATACGGGGCCATCAACCCTCGAGATGATCGAGGACAATCTCGCTGCGATGACCGAAATGGCGCAGGCGAATGGGATCCGCGTGGTGCTCTGCTCCGTGCTTCCGGTCTACGATTATCCCTGGAAACGCGGCCTGGAACCAGCGCCAAAAATCGTCGCCCTGAACCGGTGGATGGCGCAGTTTGCCGCGTCGCGAGGAGCCGTATACCTAGACTTCCACTCGGCGATGGCCGACGAAAAGCAGGGAATGCGGGCCGACCTTGCCGCGGATGGCGTGCACCCGAATGCGGCGGGGTACGCCATCATGGCCTCCCTATTGGAGCCCGCGATCCTCCAGGCGCTCGCGCGAACGCCGAAGTAACCGTCATTGGATTCAACAGAATAGCCTGCTCAGCCGTCTATTTCAGCAGGCATTTGCTCCCCAACGCCGCTGCCGTTGCAGTCGAGCGCCCCCTCGAATCCTCGCGCCTCAATGCCCAAGCTTCCGCGACCGCCCATCGGAGCCCCGCCACTCGGGGATGGAGCGTCCGCGAGCGAGAAGGGGAGCGTGGCTCGAATCCCGAACAACCTGTTGGCCCTCGGCTCGGCTGCGGTCCTGACGATTTATGGCGTGGGTTTCCAACGGACGCGCGCTGCGGCTGACAGGTTCGCCGACGAGGCGGACGCGCATTCGCGCCCCTCGCAGCAGCTGCTGGACGCCTCCGGCGGAAGACTTGGGGGGCGCGGCGGAGAGGGAGGACGCGGAGGACGCGGCGGCGAGGCAGCTGCGCCAACAGCGCCCGCCGCAACCATCGCGCTGGAAACGAGCAAACCCGCTGCCTCGTATACCGCGACCGACGCCCCCTCCGCCCCCGCGCCATCCATCGTGGTGCCAGCGATAGTCGCGACACCAGTGATCGCACCAACGCCCATCGCACCAACGCCCGTCGCGCCGGCGCCCGTGGCAGCAGCTCCAATGACCGCACCGGTCTCTGCCCCGCCCCCGCCGGCATCCAAGCCAGCACCGGCGCCAGCACCAGCACTGGCACCGGCACCAGCACCGGCACCAGCACCGGCACCAGCACCGGCACCAGCACCGGCACCAGCACCAGCACCGCATGAACCGGAGCGCCCGCGGTCGCAGTGGCATGACGGGAGCTACACGGGATGGGGCACATCACGGCACGGCGACATCGAAGCCACGGTGGTGGTCGCCGACGGACGTATCGTCTCGGCTCAGATTTCACGGTGCCTCACTCGCTACTCGTGCTCGTGGGTCGCGCACCTGCAACAGCAGGTGGTCGTGCGGCAGAGCGCCGACGTCGATTTCGTGTCGGGCGCCACCCAGAGCACCAACGCGTTCTACTACGCGGTCGTCGAAGCACTCAACAAATCGCGGTGACCGCCGCCTTCGAACGCACCGCCACGGCGATGGGAACCGTGGTCACCATTCGACTCGTCGGTGGAATCGCGGCAGAGCGCCCCGTGCGCACCCAGCGTGCCCTCGATTGGTTCTCCCGCGTCGAAGCGTGCTGCAGTCGCTTCGATCCGTCGAGTGAACTGCGCCGGATGGTTCATCACGCCGGGCATCCCTTCGCGGCCAGCGAGATTCTGTTCGAAGCCACCCGCTTTGCGATTGCCGTCGCGCGCGCGAGCGACGGCGCCTTTGATCCAACCATCGGCACCACAATGGAGTCGCGCGGATTCGACGTCTCCTGGCAGAGCGGCGAGCGCACGCCGTCGCGACTGCCCATAGACGCAGTGGTGTCTTGGCGGGACGTGGAAATCGACGAAGCAGCACACACCATCACCCTGCACCGCCCCTTGGTGCTGGATCTTGGGGCCGTGGCCAAAGGGCTCGCCATCGATCTTGCAGCAGCCGAACTCGCCGATACCGGCAACTTCGCCATCGACGCCGGCGGCGACCTCTATCTCGCCGGCCACAACACGAACGACGAACCGTGGACCATTGGCGTACGCCATCCGCGCAACCCGTCTGATGAGGTGGCTCGCCTTCGGATCTCCAACGCGGCCGTCTGCACCAGCGGCGATTACGAGCGGCCGGCCCCACTCGGCGACGGGCACCACATTCTGGATCCGCGCCTGGGGAGCTCCATCTCCCGCGTCGCGAGCGTGACCGTCGTCGCGCCGCGTGCGATGGTCGCCGATGCGCTCGCGACCGCAGCCTTTGTCTTGGGGCCAGAGCGCGGGATCGATTTTCTCGAGCATCAAGGCGTCGACGGGATGATCGTCACACCAGACCTCGCGCGCACGGTGTCGCGCGGGATGCGCCAATACTTCGACACTGCCGATGTCACGACAGCATAAGAACAACGCGATTCAGCGCTATCTCCGCACGCCGAAGGGACTCTTCACCGTCGTGTTGGTGATCCTCACCGCGATCGCTGCACCGCATGAAGGGTGGCGACTTGTCGCTCCGCCGCTCCTTGGTGCCGTGCTCGCCGCGATGCTCGTGGACGCACCCCTGCTCCGCTGGCGCGGGGGACGCTGGGTGTTTCCCGACGGTGCGATGCTTACCGGATGGATCGTCGCGCTCATCCTGAGCCCGCACGAACCCTGGCACGTTGCGGCGATCACCGCGGTTGTGGGCGTCGTGAGTAAGTACCTCGTGCGTGCGCGGAAAGCTAATGTGTTCAACCCAGCGGCTCTCGCGCTCGTGGCGACGTTCTACGTCTTTGACACCGGACAGAGTTGGTGGGGCGCACTCCCCGAGATGTCGATCCTCTGGATTGGCGTGCTCGTGGCGACCGGCGTCTTCATCACCATCCGCATGAACAAGGGGCCGCTCGTGCTCGCCTTCCTAGGCTCGTACTATGCGCTGGCCACCGCCTTCACGTTCGTCGGCGACCAAGGGCACGTGGCCGAGTTGTACCGAGAACCCGACCTGCATGCGGCGCTGTTCTTTGCGTTTTTCATGGTCACCGACCCACCAACATCGCCACCGAAGCATCGCGACCAGCTGATCTATGGGGTGATTGTCGCCGTCGTGAGTTTCGCGGTGTTCGAGTTGGTTGGGGCTGCCTATTTTCTGCTCGCGGGCCTGCTGGTGGCAAACGTTTGGGAAGGCTGGAGAAAATCACGCCGTGGCAACGCGCGCGAGCCGATTGCGGCGTAGCGCGTAATTGGTTCAGTTCCCGATACGTAGAATCTTTCGCTGCCTGCACTCTTCCAACTATGTCCAAAGTCATTGTCATTACCGGAGCAAGCTCCGGCATCGGTGCAGCACTCGCCGAGCTCCTCGCACGGCGGGGTGATTCGGTGGTACTCGCCGCGCGGCGCGAAGCGGAGTTGCACCGCGTCGCGGTCGCCTGCGGCCCGCAGGCACTGCCCGTAGTCGCCGATGTCACCGTTCGTGACGACGTCCAGCGCGTGGTGCGCTCGGCGATCGCGCGCTTTGGCCACATCGACGTGTGGGTCAATAACGCGGGGCGCGGGATCACCCGGATGCCCACGGAGCTCACCGACGCGGACATCGACGACATGGTCCGCATCAATGTGAAGAGCGTGCTGTATGGGATGCAGGAAGTACTCCCGCATTTCCAAGAGCGTGGGAGTGGGCAGGTGATCAACATCTCGTCGATGCTCGGCCGGATGCCCATGGCACCAATGCGCGCCGCTTATAGCGCGGCCAAGCACATGGTAAACTCGCTCACCGCGAACTTCCGAACCGAGGTCCGTGCGACGCACCCCGGCATCCAGTTCTCGTTGGTGTCACCCGGTGTGGTGCAGACCGAGTTCGGAAACAACGCCCTGCACGGCGGTCCCGACTCGCGCTCGTTCCCGAACTCGCAGACGGTGGACGAGGTAGCCGCTGTGATTGCCGGAGTCATCGACTCGCGCGCCGGGGACGTGTACACCCGGGCGCAGGGGAAGCAGATGGTGCTCGACTACTTCGCGTCCGACGAGCCAGGGAGCTGAGCGAGCGAATGTGCTGCACCTGCGTACCGCGGGGACGGAGCAGGTGCGCCGTCCCCGCGTCCTGCTATGCCCGCAAATCAAATCCGATGAAGAACCGCGGCTGCCGGTAGTCTTGCGTGCGATTCGCATGCGTGATCGGATCCACGGACTCGCGCTTCCGCGACTCCCAAAGGACGCCCATCATGATGCCCGCGTCCCCAACGACGCGACCGACCGCCACTCCCGTCAGCAGGTCATCGAGCAACGTACCATTCGCGATGTTTGTCCCACCGACGAGCGACCACGAGTGCCGGAGCCGCGGGAGACGTGCGGGCAGGATATTGAGATAGCTGGTGAGGTAGACGTTGGCCTTGAACGACGAACTGACATGCTCCGTGCCCGAACCGTCAACCGTCGTTGAACCGGACCCGAACGCCGTGGCAATGCCGAGCCCAAGGTCCCACCGCGTGGCCTTCGCGTTGTTCACCGTGGTGTACAATCGCGTGAGCGTGCCCGGAAGCCGCTGCCGTCCATTCGCGGCGAGCGCGAGTTGCACGTCCGTGTTCTCGCCGATCTCGACACGCGCCGACCCCGCCCAGAGCGACGACCGCGGATCGTCGGATACCAACCGCAACGACATCTGGCGATCCAAGTCCATGACCGTCGCACCAGCATCAAAGGCGGGAATCTTGCCAGCACCGAACGCGTTCACCAAGACCGTCGTGAACTGTTCCTTTTGAAAGTTGACAGAGCGGCGCGACAACTCCAGCGCTGGACTAATGGAATCCGCCGGATTGGTCGGAACCGCTTCGAAGAACGCCGCCGTATAAATGTATTTCTGGCCACGCAGGAGATCGGTAACCACACCCTTTTGAATGACGCCCTGCTTTACCGAGCCGTCGGCACGCACGTAGACCACCCAGTTCGCGAGCGCTGGGTTGTACGAGTCACCAAAATAAATCTCGAGCGCGCGGCTAAAAGCGCCTGCGTTCAACGCGGAACGGAGCTCGCCGAGGCATTCCGGGGTCAATCGGTACACTGCAGCCGAGGCAGCCGGCGTCTGATCGGCACTCCCCTTCACAGCACATAAAGCCCCAACTGCCTGGAGAGGTTGCACCACTTGGGAAGCAGCCACTCTGGGTGCGAGGGCAATACAGGCCAGCGATGCGACTGATGCTGCGACACGCAGGCGCGAACGAATGAGGGTCATAACAGTGGTGAAAAGGGAGGGTTGGTGCCTGAGCCGAACGCTTCGCCGACTTTGTAAGAACCGTTGTACCAACGATATGCCTGCTCAAAAAACCTACAGCGAGCGTGCCGTCCCTGAAAGGGTGAGGGTAGCGTTCTCCTCGAACAAGCCGTTCGTTCGGCTAATGTGACACTTTTGTCAAGAAGATGCTTACATATGTGACAGTTGGATGGATTTTGCAGTATTGCTTCGTGCCTGTATTGAGTGTTCAGTTAGGGTAACGTAGAATCGGTGCGTCACCACACAGGGGCAAAATCCCTTACTTAGGTCCAGCGAGGACTTCGTCGTGAAAAGAGCTAACCTCCTGCTATTGGCGCTGGCCATCTTCGGCCTGAGTGCACGCGCCGAGTCGCAGAACAGCCTGACGATTACCGGGGGCGACAATCAGACGCAGCCACGCCTCACGCTGTCGAACGGAACGCCCACCGCGTCGTTCGCGCCGCTCAAGGTGCTGGTCAAGAACAGTAGCGGACAGCCCGTCGCGAGCGCGGTGGTGATCTTCACCGTGGGGTCACATCCGCAAAAGATGACCTGCGTCATCGACGAGAATACGGTTACGAATAGCAGGGTTACTACAGACGCGACTGGAGCAGCCACGCTCTCGAAGCTCCCCGGCACCCTCGGCGCTGTGATCTTCGGCGACAATGGACAGTGCTTGGTGAATGTTCAAGCGCAGGGCGCCGCCAACGTCACATTCCACCTCACTGCCACTGCCCCAGTTGCTGGCCAGGCGGCCGCTCCCGCGGCCGCGGCCGTGGCGGGGAACCTCGCAATCCTGAGTGGCGACAACCAGTCCACGGCCCTGCTCCAGCAGGCCAACAATGTCCCGACTGCCCTGTTCAAGCCGCTGTCCGTACAGGTGAAGGACGGCACCGGCAAGGCGCTCGGAAGTGGGTTATCGGTTACCTGGTCGGTGACCTCGCGCGCGCAGGGTATGACGTGCGCCCTCGACGCACAGGGAAAAACGCAGAACACGGTAACCACAGACGCGACAGGTGCTTCGACCCTAGCGAACAGCGTCTACGGCAGCTCGGCGCTTGTATTCGGCGCGGCTGGTCAGTGCGTCGTAACGGCAAAATACGGATCGTCCACCGCGGCGTTCCGCCTGACGGCAACCCCCGCGGCGACCGCGAGCACGACGACGTCGACCGGCGGCAAAACGACCGCTGGTACGACCGGTGGCACGACCGGTGGCACGACCGGTGGCACGACCGGTGGCACGACCGGTGGTTCGACCACCGGAAGTGCGCCGACCGTCGCAGCACTCAGCCCCATGAGCGGTGATGGTCAGAGCGCCGCGCGCAACCAGACGGTCAATGGCCAGCTCGTGGCCATGTTTGCGCCGCTCGTGGTCTTTGCCAAGGACGGCACGGGCAAGCCGCTCAGCGGCGTGCCGGTTACCTGGACGGTCGGACCGCATCCCACCGCCATGACCTGCATGATTGACCCCAGCAACAGCGGGTCCGTCTCCGGTGTGACCGATGCGTCGGGCAGTGCCGTACTGGCGAAGATGAACGGGATGTCCGCCGGGATCGCGGGCCAGGACGGCGACTGTCAGATCTTCGCCATGGCGAACGGTGCCCCGCAGGTGACCTTCCGCCTGAACGCCACCACCGCTGCCACCAACACCGGCGGCACGACCGGTGGCACGACCGGTGGCACGACCGGCGGCACGACCGGCGGCACGACCGGCGGCACGACCGGCGGCACGACCGGCGGCACGACCGGCGGCACGACCGGCGGCACGACCGGCGGCACCACGGGTGGCACGACGAGCACGGCACCGACAGTGATGCTGTTGCTCAACATGGGGTTCAATCAGACCGTCCCCCGCTCGCAGATGGTCAACGGTGCCCAAAGCGCATCGTTTGCATTGATGGAAATCGAAATTCGCGACAACAATAGCAAGCCCGTCGCGGGTACGCCGGTCTTGTGGAAGGTCGGTGAGCATCCGGCCAACATGTCGTGCCTCCTCGGCCCCAATATGGGCTCAGATTTCACAGACATCACCGACGTGAATGGGCGGTCACGGCTCGGAAAGGGCACCAACGTCTCCGCAGTTGTCTCGGGCGCAGAAGGCCAGTGTCAGATCATCGCGACCGCCACCGCGTTCAACCGCTCGGCACCGTTCAACCTGAACGCGATTGCCGGGGCCACCACCCCGGTTGGTCCGCCAGCCGCGCCGAGTGCCTTAGGCATCGTGTCCGGCGATAACCAAACCCACGCTCGCGATCAGCTCTTGCCCGGCGCCGGTATCCCCGCGGCGTACTTTTCCCCGCTCTCCGTCCTGGCAAAGGACGGCAGTGGCAAGCCCATTCCAGGCGCGATCGTGGTTTTCTCCATTGGGGCGAAGCCCAATGCCATGGTGTGTCAGCTGGCCCAGTTTAACGGGACCGTGACCGCCGATGCTAACGGCGTCGCGACGCTCAACGCTAACGGTGCCCCCGCCCCAGTGTATGCCTACTACGCCGACGGCGAATGCCAAGTGATTGCCTCGGCTGGTCCCGTGACAACGACATTCCACTTGAATGTCTCGGGCGCTTCGGGTCCGACTGGCATGACCGCTAGCTCGCTGCAGCTCATCAGCGGTGACAATCAAGTCTCCACGCGCTCGGGAACGAATATTCAGGGCGGTGAGGCCTTATACGCTCCGCTCGTCATCCGTGCCACAGATGCTACAGGCAAGCCGATCGCGGGCGCACTCATCACATGGAAACTGGGCAACAAGCCCGGCGCGATGGCCTGCCAGTTCGAGCCCTCCGGCATCAACCCCGGGTTCACGTACGCGGATGCCTCGGGCATCGCCACGATGAACAAAATGAGCGGAAACTCCGCGCGCATCTACTATGCGGACGGCGATTGCGAAATCCTGGCAATGTCAGGATCCGCGGCACCCGTCACCTTCCACCTCAAGTCGTCCGTGCCAGGCCCGCCGGTCCTCGCCATCATGAGCGGTGACAATCAGACCGCCTCGCGAATGGGCTCCAACATCCAGGGCGGCGAGGCGTTCTTTGAACCACTCGCCGTCGTCGTGAAAGATTGGATGGGAAAGCCGATGGCCAAATCTCCGGTGATCTTCAGCCTCGGGACGAAGCCGGGGGCCATGGCCTGTCAGTTTGAGGCCGGTGGCAGCACACAATCCATGGTCACCACCGATGACAACGGTGTGGCAACGCTGCGCAACATGTCGAATAACACCGGCAACTACTCGGCGCGCATTTACTACGCCGACGGACAGTGCCAGATCATCGCAACCGTTGGCGCTGCGTCTGTCACCTTCCGGCTCAACTCCGTCGTCCAGGGACCGCCGACCCTTAGCATCGTGAGCGGTGACAATCAGACGGCCTCGCGCACGGGGACCAGCATCCCGGGCGGCGAGGCGTTCTTTGAACCACTCGCCGTGGCCGTGAAAGATTGGATGGGGAAACCGCTGGCCAACACCTCGGTGATCTTTAGCCTCGGCACAAAGCCAAGCGCGATGACCTGCCAGTTTGATCCCACCAACGCCATGGCGACCAGCACCACCGCGACCACCGATGCCAACGGCGTGGCCACACTGAAGAAGTTCCCTTCGAACTCCGTCGGGACTTACTACGACGATGGACAGTGCCAAATCATCGCGACCCTTGGCGCTGCGTCTGTCACCTTCCGTCTCAACTCCGTCCCGCCGAAGATGCTGATTGTGAGCGGTGACAATCAGACGGCCTCGCTGAAGACGATCACCAATTCCCCTTGGTCGAATCAAGGGATTCCCACCGCGCTGTTTTCGCCGCTCGTCGTCAAGCTGATCGATGCCAACGGCAAGCCCCTCGTCAACGCGCCGGTGAGTTGGGCGGTCGGTACCAAGCCTGCAGCAATGGCCTGTCAGATCGATCCATCGGGCACATCGCAGCCGATGGTCACTGATGCCAGCGGCAGTGCGACCCTCGACAAGATGGGCGGGAGCCCCGCCTTCCTCTACTACGCAACTGGACAGTGCCAAATCACCGCTACATTCGGCGGTGCTACAGCCACCTTCCGTCTGAACGTGCAACCCTAAGCCACACACCGTGCGAACGAACGGGGGGCGAGGCCACAGTGGCCTCGCCCCCCGTTCTGCATCTCGCCCACTACTTGCGCGGCACCATCTGCTCCCACCACCGTCGGTAGTCCTCATACATCCGCAGGTGCACGCTCGCCTCCGGCGGCCGTCCCGCACTCGCAAACGTGACGAATGTTTTTCCGCTGCGCTCCTTGAACTGCACGAGCCCACCCATGGAATCGACGACGACGCGCGTCAGCGAGTTCGTCGGCCCCACGACCTGCACAAAGGGCGCCGGCGCTGGCATGGCCCGCCGAGGATCGAGTTCGCGCAACAACAGATTTTTGAAATCGAGATGGGTGTACATCCCACGCTCATGGCGCGGCGAAAATCGCGACGCGTAAAAAAACATCGGCACCTGGTAGTTCACCGCCTGACGGAGCCGGTCCTCCTCCTTGTCGCCGTGATCGCTCGTGAGCACGAGCAACGTCCGATCCGCGAGGCCACGTCGACCAAGCTCCTTCCAGAGCGAGTCCACGTACTCCCCCACATACTGCACGTTCCCCTTGCCCGAGGCCGTGTTGTAATCGAGATCGTGCCCCCACATCATCTCCTGATACACGAACGCCCGCTCATGCTCAGCTAAAAATCGCACGACGTCCGGCAGCAGGACTTTGTCCTCACAGCTGTTCTCAAACTCAAACGGATTGAAACAGAGGGCGTGTTGTTTGAGCACGGCAATCTGCGGCGGCGTGAGGCTCATCACCTGCTGCCAGGGCAACTCCGCTACCACCTGCTCGCGGTCCTCCTGCGCCAACGCGTACGCCGTCGCGTAGCCCTGATCGTGCAACAGGGCCGGAAGATTGCTCAGCTTGTAGGCGTGCTCGTACTGCGGAAAGGTCGCGTCGTCGTACGCCTCATACGGAATAAACCGTGACAGCAACATGTCGAGCATCGCCGTCCGGCTGTCCTGATTGGCGGTGTAGTACTGCTCAACGCTGTGCGCATGCGCGCCCAGCGTGCGCAGCATGTTGCCCTGCGGCAATGCGGCGAGCTCTTGGCGATACGTATCAATCGCCATCGTCTCCATCACGATCACCACAATCTTCGTGAACTGTGGGCGCAGGGGCGCAGGATCGGTCGTGCTCTTGTCGAACAAGGCGATCGAGGGCACCGCGCGATTCGACGTCACCGGAGCAATCGCATGCTCCGAGAGCCGCACGTGAAGATCGCGGGCAATATCCATCAACGGACTCGGCACGTCGGGAACATTCCACCCCAGCGTACAGGCCGCGCCCACCACAAGCACGGCGACGCGCGTGGACACCACCAACGGGCCAACCGTAATCCGGCGCGCGCACCACACGGCGCTCACCACCCCGACCAGTATCAGCGCTCCGAGTTGCAGCCAGCCGGTGAGCGGCAACAGGTCGCGAAAAAAATACGCGACCTCGTACAGACTCACATTCAGCAGCGAGTAATGCCGACCCGCTGCCGCATCGTGGAAATAGGTGTAGCCAAAGGCGCTCGCGAACCAGAGCAGGAGGATCGGCCAGTACACCCCCGCGCTCATCCACCGCGCGCCGCTCAGGCGCGAGCGCCCAGCCCTAATCGCCCCGAGCCAGAGCAGCCCCACAAAGGCCACATCGATGCTCAAACCGGTTACCCACGCGAGCGGATGGCCGAGGCCGATAACGACGAGCTTATAGGCGGCGATGGTGCCAAAGAGGGCCACGACCGCCCCAGTACGGCGGGATTCGGTGGTGGTCGCAGGGCGAGCGACGGACATGGCTGTAATGTAACCAAACCGTGACACAGCATCGGCTTGGACATGCTCAAAACGGCACAGGCGGGCCAACCTTTCGGTTGGCCCGCCTGTAGTTGCCCCTCCAGGGGTCGAACCTGGACTCTTCTGCTCCAGAGGCAGACGTGTTGCCAGTTACACCAAGGGGCATCGGGTCGGACACCGGCGAAACACGCTCTGGAAGACGCTCTTCACCGGAATCCGAAGTTTAGCTAATCCAACCGTGCCGAGCAACCCCGAAGGCGCCGAAAGTGCTGGGCTTTGGTACATTCCCCGCAACCGCCGTCGGCATACCATTACTCCGCCTCGCCATGACTCTCGATCCACGCTATCCCATTGGCCCCTTTGTGCGGCCAACCACCTCAACGGACGCCGATCGCGCCACGCGCATTGCGGCCATTGCACAGGCGCCCGCGGCATACCGCGCCGCCGTCGAGGGGCTGTCCGACGTGCAGCTCGACACCCCCTACCGCGAGGGAGGCTGGACCGTGCGCCAAGTGGTGCATCACGTTGCCGACTCGCACGCGAACGCCTACATCCGGGTACGGTTCTGCCTCACCGAAAACCACCCAACGGTCAAGCCGTACGACGAAAACTCGTGGGCCGATTTGATCGACGCGCGCACGCTCGCCGTGCCTCCGTCGCTCTCCATGATCGATGGTCTCCACCAGCGCTGGGCCGCGCTCGCGCACACGCTGACGGCGGAGCACTACGCGCGTACGGTCTTCCACCCCGCCAACGGCGACATGACACTCGACGCCATCTTCGAGATGTACGCCTGGCACAGCCG
>Ga0114969_10003705_pt1 | contig 12261 bp, 7 predicted proteins | sample M_130807_MF_Meta_FD_87316 | JGI IMG/M metagenome (GOLD analysis project Ga0114969, IMG submission 87316) | Freshwater microbial communities from Lake Montjoie, Canada to study carbon cycling - M_130807_MF_MetaG | ecosystem: Environmental > Aquatic > Freshwater > Lake | place: Lake Montjoie...
ACGAGTAATTCATACATTTTCAACGATGCGTTGGTCGCGTCGAACATGTGATACTTTTTACTCATAATTGTTCGCAAATTACGATACAAGTCCAGGGTTTGATTGATTTTAACATAAGAGTTATCGGGTATAATATCGAGTTGAGCTTTCGCCAAATTCAACCGGTCATTCATTTGACGCCACGGGCCTTCCACATTTTCATCCGGCACGTTATTTTCGCCGTCCAATTGAGCCATCGGCACCAAATCCGCCACCGAGGTAATCGCAACTTTCGGTAAAACCCATTTCAGAAATAGCGGTTGTGTCAGTTTCTTAAATCCTGGTAACGCCGCTGGTTTTTGCGTTTTCTTGGGCGCATCGCTAATCACGTCCGCCATAGATGATGTCATCGTATTAAAGTTCAGTGCGTTCAATTCTTTAATCGTCACACTACGACCCAATAATTTCTCAATGTTGTCCGAAAAAGACATGCTGGTCAATTGATTAATATTTTCTTCGGTAATGATGCGCAATTGGATATTCATCGCCTGTAATTCTTGAATAAGTAATTTAAACGCATACGGTACCCGCACAATACTAAATGACCGCCCAAAACGGCTAACATTTTCAATATTTAGTCCATCGCTTAACGTGCCGTTAAATTTAATGGGTCCATCCACAAAGGGACTCAAAAATAAATTATAACTTTCATTATAGATGGCAATCGTACCCGATTTATTACACACTGCCATATAATAGTCGTCGCCTCGCACAAGCATGGACTCTTGTAAGAAATTCGTAATGCCGTGCGCAATCAAGGCGTCGCGGTCCATTTCACCAATACGCAAGCCCCCGTCGTTGGCCCGTCCTTGCACCGTTTGTCGCGTGAGCACCGTCCGGGGCCCTAAGGCGCGATAATTTATCTTATCTTTCACCATATGTTTCAGTCGCATATAATAAGTCGGTCCAATATAAATATTGGATTCAATTTGTTCACCCGTCGCGCCATTATATAAAAGTTCCGTACCACTGGAATGTAACCCCACGTTAGTCAATAATTCCCCGAAAATTTTATGTTTCGACCCTTTATTCACAAACGCCGTACAATCGCCAAAGGCGCCATACATCCCACAGGCTTTACCCATTAACGTCTCCACTAATTGCCCAATGGTCATTCGCGACGGCAATGCGTGCGGGTTGATGATGATATCCGGTCTGACCCCCTCGGCCGTAAAAGGCATATCGGCCTCCGGAATAATCAAACCCATTGTGCCTTTTTGCCCACAACGACTACAAAATTTGTCGCCAATCGCGGGCACGCGTTCACTACGCACACGCACTTTGGCAATACGAAAACCGGCTTCCCCTTCAGTAATAAAGGTTTTATCCACATAACCCAATTGCCCCTTTTTCGGAAACGACGAGGCATCAATATAGGTATCGGGTTTATCTAAATTTGCGACGATTTTTCCAATCAACACTTTTTTATCATCCATATACGTATTTTCTTTAATCAACCCGTATTGGTCCAACTCGGAGTAATCATAGCCGGCCTTCAGGCCAATCACATTTTCACTTTCTACGTTGGCAAAACGCGAGTCAATGTGCGTATTTTTCACCGTAGAACTTTCCTCTTTACTTTCATACATGCTGTAATACGTCGTGCGGAATAACCCACGCTTCAAAGAGCTTTCGTTAAATAAAATAGAATCTTCCACATTATAACCATTCAACGACATGATGGCGACAATAACGTTTTCACCACAAGGTTGTTCTTCGTGATTAATATATTCCAAATAACGACTTTTCACTAGCGGAATTTGGCCATTGTTTAACACCAAGCCCGATTTATCAAAACGGTTCGGAAAATTCGTGTGGTATAACGAAATGGCCTGTTTGGCTTGACCGCACGCAAACAAATCACGCGGCAATTGATTATTCTCGGGAAACACAATTTGATTACCCATGACACCCAAGATGAGTGAAGGATGAATTTCAATATGCGTGTAATTTTTCTGTCCCACCTGCGTGGGATTGGTGGCAATCAAGGCGGACTCGGTTTCTGACGTATCTAAATACTCAATCAGCGCCCGCGTTTTGCTCATTTGTTTTAAATCCGTGGCATCATACAGGTCCGCCACCCGGTTATAAAGACTACACTGCTTACTTGTAAACAATTTATCTTTTTTCAGGGCAAACCCCGTGATTAATTGCTCCCACGAAAATTTATTACGGTAGATTAATTCCAAGAGCGGTTTATTTTCATAACTGGGCAAGCCCGTGGCGGCGTCAATATAAAACACGGGGCGACATAACCGACCCGCATCCGCATAAATAAATATAACGGCATTTTTAATATCCCATTGGATGCTCGTATACACGTTAATTAATCCATTCCGCCGATACTCTTTAAATAATTTCACCGTTTCTTGGGGTTTTTCCACGACGCCCGCCCACTTGCCATTGATAAATATTTTACACCTTTGCGAAATAGCGAGGGGCGTACATTCCGATAAAAAACGCATATCGGCGTGTAAACGCAACCAGTGAATAAACGGATAAGCGGAGCAGCCGCTCGTAATATATGCCGCAATCGCTAAATGTTTGTGCAAGCCGACATTACCGCCGTCGGGCGTATCCACCGGGTCAATAATACCCCATTGCGTGGTATGTAATAAACGGGGCCCCACGACTTTGGCACTCGGGTCAAACGGTAAATTAAGTTTCCGTAAGAGAGAAATATAAGAATTAAAACTTAACCGGTTGACATCTTGAACCGCGCCGACACGTTTCGTGTGTTCCGCCGCACCCCAATTACCTTTATAGGCTTTCCGAAACCCTACTTCCACTATGCGTTCCGCAAAAAACATCGTATAATTATTTTCAATCAAGGACTGAAAGTTGGCTTGATACATGCCTTGTTTGTAATAATATTCTTTATCTATTTTCTGATAAATGCTTTTTTGTTGCAGATTGTAATATTCTTTGAATAAATCATATAATAAATCACCGGCTAATTCAATCCGTTTAAATTTGAAATTGTCGCGATCCGTGGCTTTTATTTCTTTCGTGAAGACTTGAAGTAATTGTTTCACCATATGTCCGAGAAAATAGGCTTTATCTAAGAAATTCATTTCGCCGACGTGGGGCAACAAATAATTGGTTAAAATTTCCAAGGCGTGGGGCACCGTTTTACCTTTGGTTAAGGTGGCAATATATTTAATAGCCACTTCTTGCGTAAAGATGCGGTTGGCGTCGTGAATAGAGGGAATAAATAAATCCACATAAGTGCTGTATTGTTTTAAATCTAATAAACAATATTCAATAATTTCTTTGTCGGATTCCACCCCTAGTGCGCGCATTAATATAAAGAGCGGTACGGGTAAACGGACGTTGGGTATAACGACGACGAGTTGATTGTTGGTATATTTTGTAGTCGGCAAAACAATTTTAACGGCGAGCGTTCGCACTGGTTTAGAGGCATCTTCCGAGACAGAGCGGATTTCGGCGGAATGACTATAGAGGTTATTGGCTTTATCGCGAATATAAAGCATATTATCCGCGAATTTTTCTTGTGAAATGATACATTTTTCTTTGCCATCCACAATAAAATACCCGCCCAAATCATTTTTACATTCACCCATTTCAAAGCGGGCCAGTCGGTTGACCCCATTTAAAATACACAACTCTGACGAAAGCATAATAGGAAATCGCCCCAAGAAGATTTTTTCTAAAGTAATGGTTTTGGATTGGATAGTCCCATCGCTATCGCGAATTTCAAAATCCACCTCGACATCATAATGGATGGTCATACCATAGGTCATATTACGTAAACGCGCTTCATTGGGAAACATATAATGTTCGCGGTTGTCATCATAAATAACGGGTTTGCCATAATATAATTTATTGCCCTCTTTTCCACCCAAATATAAGTTACATTTATAATTAAAGTCACTGGTGGCGGGGTCTTGTTGTTTCATAATTTTAATCGGGTTTTTTTCTTTGAAAATCCGGTGAATGCCATTACTAAAGAAGGCATTATAGGAATCTAAATGATGGGCAATCAGCGCATAAGGGTTATCGGTGAACATTTTATCTATTATTAACCACGGCAATTCTTCTGAATCGTTCATAGTGAGGTATATTATAATATTGTTAATATAATTTTTATACTATATTAACAATAAACTTATATTAACAATAATATAATTTAATAGGCGCCCTGATTTAATAAAAGCATACCAATCAAAATAAAATACATAATAAAGGGTAGCAACACGAGAAACCATGCAAACTGTTTATAGCCGGAGCGGCAAATGGCGTTTAATACAAAGGTCCAAAACGCAATATACATTACTTTCACGATAAATACTAACGCCGTGCTTGGTACGGAGCACGCAAAACTACCGGCACAATACATGGTTTGATTGCCGCGGTTCTGAATCATTAAAATTAGCGTAGCAATGGTAGAAATTACTAAATAGACGTAAGCGGGCTTACATAAATACTTGATAGATTCCAACATTTTATAATATATATGTTTAAAAAAATAAACTTGTTTGTTAATATATGCTAAATATATTATTTACATATTTTTTGTTCTAAAAAAAAAAAATATTTATTAATCTATATAAAAGATATGCGGAAGAATGGCAAAACGCAGAAGCATGGCAAAACGCAGAAGCATGGCAAAACGCAGAAGCATGGCAAAACGCAGAAGCATGGCAAAACGCAGAAGCACGGCAAAACGCGCAAGCATGGCAAAACGCAGAAGCATGGCAAAACACGGAAGCATGGCAAAACGCGGAAGCATAACCGTTTAGGAATATATAGACAAAAAAAACGGCAGAATGGAGGATTTATGAATTTTTTTGGTCCGGATTTTTTAAAATCATACGAACCTACGCCCCCGGCTAGGTCACCAACCCCATCCCCAGCTATGACCCCAACTAGGTCACAAGCTACGCCCACGGCTATGACCCCAGCTAGGTCACAAGCCATACAGCTATCAGAACAAGCTTTGATAGACAAAATTAGGTCAACCCCAAATTTTAAATTATATGATTATGAATATAATCAATTGCCATCACGTATTACACAAATGTTTGAATGGCAACAGAGAACGGAAGGACACGGACCCGGTTCGGAGATAGTTTATATTAAAAAAAATTCACGAGAGGAGGATGAACAAATAACATTGGATAATTATAACAGACTCCTAGCCCAATGAGATTATATTATATAATATATATATATACATGGGTGGTGGCATTTTACCAGTAGCTAAACGAAACAATCAAGTTTATTTTCTGTTTGGTTTAGAAGAAGATGATAAAATGTGGAGTGATTTTGGCGGGGGTAGAGAGAAAAATGAAACACCGTTTGAAACCGCTCTTCGGGAAGGTTATGAAGAACTGGACGGTTTTCTTGGGACGAAAGCGGCTTTAAGTAAATTAGTAATACAAAAGGGTTTTTTACAAATCCAAACAAACAATTATACAAGCTTTCTTTTTCAATTGCCATATAATGATGCCTTACCACATTTGTTTAATAACCATCGGAAATTTATTAAAACCAATTTACCAGCACTTATTAATAAAGGTGGATTTTTTGAAAAAGCGTTTTGCAAATGGATGACCTTTGCGGACCTGAAAAAAAAACGTCATAGCTTCCGCCCCTTTTATAGGGCAATCATTGATGAAATTCTACATAATGAAGATAGCATACGTGTCAAAATGCTAGGCTAATTGCCGTGCTATGCTAAACTGCTGGGCTATGCTAAAATGCTAGGCTAAATACAATATAAATATAACTTTATATTGTAATTATAAAATGGGCAAGTGTGAAACCGCAACAGCCGCTATCGGTATAAAGATTTTACTCGGTGACCTCCTCTTACAAATTAATGAAACAAATTTTGATTTAATTAAAAAGATGTTATATCACGGCTGTATTGAAGATAGCAATGGTTATTATAATGAAGTATATAAAAATATCGTGGGTTATGGTATAGATGATAACGAATTGCCCGACAACTATAATAAATGTAAAGAGTATTTACTAGACACGTGCCAAAAAATTGGTTCTTATAATAAATCAAAATTTACTAATGAAGTAGAACCGGATTTAAGTAAAGGCTGTTTATTAGAGCAACCCCTCTTAGTGCCAATAAAAGATATTTTAACGACGGAACGCTGGGGCTATGAGAGACATGGGATAAATAGTAAGTCCCGTCCCCTTGATTTTGATTTATCACTAGACCTCGCTGATTATTCTGACATAAAACATTATAATATTATTTTTTTCGTGAACCAACAAACTTAAACTTGTATCTTAAACTTGTAATGTCGTTTGGTCATAAGGCATAGGATTTAAATACGCGGGATTGGACACGCCATTAAAACCGTTAAATACTTCAATGGTTCGGCCGGTAATAGAACGCCCGAAATCCGCGACAGGTTGTGGTAATAAAGTGCGCATGTTTCCACTGCCGCCATAATAGAGGCCGTTGCCGTTAGGACCGTTCGACGGCAGTGGGGGGTCAATATAACCAGCGGGTATGCCAACTTTGCTCAGGGGATACACGGTGTTGCTTTTAATACCATAGACGTTGGGATATTGGGGACCTTCTGACATTTTAATCACGGCATCGCCGCCTCTGTAATTTTTCTTACGCGATAAAAAAACCCGCTTAGGATGACGGCGGCGGGAATGGCGCTTAGTACGCGCTGTCTTCTTGGCACCCGCTGTCTTCTTGGCACCCGCCCTTTTCCTTCCAAGTCTGCTTTTCTTAAATGTTTGTCGTTTCACCATTTATATATAATATTATAGAAAATAGTTTGGCTAATATTATCTTTTATTTTATTTTATTCAATGAGCCTTTATTCAATGAGCCTTTATTCAATGTGCCTTTATTCAATGTCAACGTGCGTCAACATATGTCGTCGACAACATATTTTATTTAAATGTAGTCGGTCCATAACTTCCCCCTCGGGCGTCTTATCGGTCTGCGCTTTTGTTAAATAAATAACATTATCTACATCGGCATCCGCATTTTTGGCCATTTTCATTTTTCGCACTTCTGCCGTATAATACCGATATAAATCGGCGAGCACTTTGCCACAGGTGAAACACTTGACGGGAATAATCATTTTCGTAGTTTATATATTTATTCTATAAATATATATATAAATCAATTTTAAATAACAATTATATTACATAATAATAAAATTAATCCGTCTCCGCTAATACATAACTCTTATTAGTTTTTTTCACCTTATGTTGCTTGCCCGTTTTATGTATGTTTTTATGGCAAGCCTCGCAAATATTCAATAAATTCGCCACGTGGTTTTTATGAAACGTTTGCCCCGTCGCCGCATTTTCAATATAATCATTATCGGTGCGGGCCCGCTTTTGGTGTTGTAAATGGTGGACTTCACTCGCCTTTGCCGCGTGACAAAGCTCGCACAACGTCACGATTTTTTGTGCATTAAAATGCGACGTCGTCATCGCTAAAATATTTTGCTGTTTGGTATTATATTTCAACCGTATATCGTGGGCACGTTGGAGAAAAGCGTCCGGTAAATTCAGCGCTTTACATACTTCTAAACCGTACATACTTTCGCCTGGGCCGTCCCGCAACTTTCGGTCATAGACAAGCACACCTTTTTCCCGGTCATAATTGACGGCCATATGGAGCATTTTGAGACGCGTCAACGCTTTAATTTCTTCATAGGCGGCGATTTCGTGAAAATGCGTGGCGAATAAAAACGTGCTGCGTTTTTCGTGGAGGATTTCTAAACCGGCCGTGAAAATACTCAGCGCCGAATCGCTTTCTGTACCGGAACATAATTCATCGCCGAGGACGAGACTATTGGCGTCGGCCATTTTTAAAATGGTGCGTAATTCCGACATTTCCACCGCAAAGGTCGAGAGCCCTTTAAATAAATTGTCATTCCCGAGAATGCGCGTAAAAATATAATTATAGGGCGCATAGGTGAACGTTTGACACGGCACATAGAGGCCCGCTTGCGCCATAATGAGGGCTATCCCGATGGATTTAATAAAACTCGTTTTGCCCACGGCGTTGGTGCCGTAGAGGAGGATACCTTGGGTATCAGCAGTGTTTGCATTTTGGCCAAGAGACAAATCATTCGTCACATATAATTCATTTGTTTGTAAATGCTCGATTAGCGGGTGGCGGATGCCCGTGAAAGAGAGAAACGCCGTTGCTTGAGGCTCAATACAGGGTTTACAATAATTATATTTATGCGCTAAATAACATTTACATTGGACGAGGTCGACAATACTTGTATATTGGACGATGGCGTTTAACGCCGGCTCAAATTGTGTAAAGGCACTAACATAATTGGCAAAAGCAAGCGCGAGTTCTTTCACGATTTTTTCGCGTGAACACTGCAGGGCGTTGGTAATTTGCCGTATCTGTACACTCGTCACCAACAAGTCTTTCTTATTACTGCCGACCGTTTGAAATTCCAGGGCCGCCAAATCCAATTCAAACGTCTCTGTTTTGTTACTGTAATTGGACTGGTAATGAAATGTTATTTTATTTGCTGTTGTTGTTTTATTATGAAGTAGATTGGCCGCCTGTTGTTTTAATAAAAACGCCTTTAAAATTTCCACACGCCGGCTCGTGCCCAGTAAGACGGCATCGCTTTTCGGCGTTTCGTGTATTTTAATATACTGTGTTTCTTTATTGGTTTTTTCGGTGGCTTTAATCACGTCGGAAAAATACGCGCGAATAGCCTCGAGTTTCTCGCGGCCGTCTAAACTTTCTTTTACTAAAGTATCAATACTGGGACAAATACCTTGCCGAATAAACACCTCGACGTCGCCGCTAATGTCTGTAATGGTCTGACATTTTTCCAAATCAAAAACGTTTGTTAGGTCGGCCAACATGGTTTGGCCGTGCGCCGTAATCGTCTCGGCGTTAATGTGGGGGTACGACTGCGAAATATACGTAGTCAATGTTGGTTCTTGTCGCGTCAGGGCATTCACCTCTACGATAAGTTGTAAATCCCGCGCCAAGAGGGCGAAATCTTTGGGCGCCACTTTTTGTAAGACCAACTTGCGCTGAAGTTTTTCGAGGTCTTTAATGCCGGTTAAATGACCGCGTAAGGTTTGCCACACGGGGGTCGGTAATAAATGCGCGACAATATCATACGAGGCTTTCAAGGTGGCTTTATTGGTTATCGGATTATGTAAATTATACAAAAACTGGCGCTTGCCCATCGTGGTAACACAATGATTGAGAAGGCTACTGACTGAACGCAATTTGCCAGTATGGCGAGCATCGTCGGTCATATTTAATTGGTGGAGCGAGTGGTTGGCTAAGACGAGTTTGTCGGTGTAATTTTCAAAGACGGGTTCAGCTAACCGTTTTACGAGGTTGGGACTGTGTTGATTTACAAAATCTAGGAGAAAACAAAAGGCTTGCTTGGCGACAAAATGGGTGGGCGATGCTTGAAAGAATTCGGGGTCTAAAATGTGGGGGTAAAACCGTTTTAAGATTTCTTTTTGGTAAATTTGCTTTTCGGCGTTTTGGGCAAAAGTCAGCATTTGGCTTGGACCTGCGCCCACGCTTGCACCTGCGCCCACACTTGCACCCACACTTGCACCCGCGCTTGCACCTGCGCCCACACTTGCACCCACACTTGCACCCGCGCTTGCACCAGCACTTATGTCCACCCTATGAATTTTACTCTGCTGTAACCCCACAAACCCGATAACATCTTGCAGAATTTTTTCGGGCATATTAGCCACCAATAAGCATTCGCTCGGCCGATACGCCGAAATATACCGCTCCAATTCATCATACGTCGCCGGGTTGTGGTTATAATCCGCACTAAACTGAAACAGCGCCGTTTTCCCCGTGAAAATATCAATATTCGCTACCCCAATCGTCACTTGGCTAGCGCTGTATTTATTCGCCAAAGATTTATGTAGCCACACACACATGACATTATTGGATAATTCTTCGGATTCTTGCGAGAAAAACGTCCCTGGCGAAATAATCTCCGAGAGACTGCGGGTCGTATTTTTCCCATTAATATCTTGTTTATACAAGACCACCGTATAGGCGTGCTCTTGTAACTTTTTTAAATATTTGTCAATATAGGCCACCCCGACGCCTGCCATCACCACGGGTTTCTCTTCATAAGACGAATTTTTATTTGCAATTATCATATCGTTCATACTTGCAAATTCTTCAATATTACTGCCATAGGGGCTGGTAATGCCGTAAATACTACCGTCCGCCTGCCGTAAACTGTAACATTCAAAAAACGACCCGACCTGCATCAAGACGAGGGTTTTGTCACCATATTCTGTGCGCCATTTTTGGGTATACTCGAGGTAATCTTGGACAATAGACATTTTTCTCTCTAAACTATATTAATAAAGCGGGAAAGCTTTAAATGGTATATGTATAATGCTTGAATGATTAACTAAGGTGGGTTTTATGGGTTGTCAATGAAAGTAATGTTTAATATTTGTCCGGTGGCGCTGGTTGGTGTTCCTATCTTATTTGAAGACGCCGGCGTTGCGCCAACGGGTTCGTTGAATAATGCTACGCCATTAAATGTACCCGAAGCGAGAATGTTTGTTAGTGGACCACTGTTGCCATAACCATAATTTAAATCTAGTTCTGAAGTACTACACGCAATTGCGGCATTATTATTGATTGGTAGAGTATTAAATGTAACAGGTAAAGTAAAAGATATGTTTTGAGTAGTATTGTATGTGCCGCCGTTCGCAGCAACCGTAGTACCGCCCACAAGTAGAGTTGTTGCCGATGAATTTGTAATATTTATTATAACTGAGCCGTTAGCGCCACTACCGCCACCACCGCCACCACCGGAACACGGTAATGATGAAGGTAAGGAATCGCAAGAGGGTGGAGTGTCAATATTATCCCAACCAAAAAATCCACTTAATGTTATCCCAAAACACTGACTGAAAAACGCTTTAGTAATGGCATATTGATTTGGAAATGGAATTGCTACAGCTATTTTAGGCACAGCTGTTTTCCACGGAGTCCAATCTACTCCTTGAGCTGTGACGGGGGGCGGAGATTCATTTCCATTTTGATATATCTGTGGAATAAGATAATCAATATATGGGCTTGAAAAAAAACTGGACATAAGCGACGGAGTTCCAGCTCCAATTCCAGCTCCATCATACGATACAGTAACCATCACCATATAACCGTTATTTTTCGCTGCTTGAAACACTGTTGTAAAAGAATTTATTAATGTTTGGATAGGAACACTTGTATCAATACTTTCCACATCAAACACGATACCCGTATATTGAGAACCACTTGGTGTAGTGAACAATTTTTGATTAAAATAAGTTAAATACGTTGTCGTCAATAAAGTATTTGTTATTAAACCATTATCATTGCCGCCACCAAGTGTAACAAACTTATTGGTCGCTTGCAGTAAATTATATTTTGTATTCGCAAGCGCTAAGGGATTATTAGAGCTTCCAGGAGGAGGTGGATTAGGAAGACTTGGATCAACCCAACCACTAAACGCAACTACAGTGTTAGCACAACTAGGTATATTAACACTTTCTGTTGATGGTCCATACGTTTGTTGAAAATACCCATAAATAGTACCAGCTTCAGGGTCTACAAACGTCGATTTAGCAATAGACATTCTAAATACAACGTTATGTTGTTTAAATGTAATTAAGTTGGTTCTAGCATCATCATTTGTAATAATATTCTTGGTGTGGTGGCGTACCCACCGGTTGTTTCTACTTGCACAAGGGTCGCAGTTATTACTCATGCTTTTATACCATATGTAAAGATTATATTATTTTCTCTCATTAAATAATATTATTAAGGCAGCATTCTCTTTCGTTAAATGTCTATTAACGCTTAATTACAATTTTGACTTACGCAACCATCACAATCTGATTGATTACTTATAAATGTTTGGCAACACGCTGAGCATACATTACAACCAATAGTCGGGTTACATACATTATTATTATAGATATTACAACTTGCTGACGTAATTAACACAAAGCCACTGCCGCCGCCACCGCCATTTCCGCCGGCACCATATGACTTATTTGCGTAATTAAAGTTGGCGGCTATACTATAATTTATATTATTTATATACGCAACAACATTTGGTAGAACTATAGAACCGCCGCCGCCTCCACCACCCTGATTATCACTAGAATTACTGCTATCTCCACCCCCGCCGCCACCATAACCCCCGCCGCCGCCACCACCTATCCCGTCACTTC
>Ga0114969_10003708_pt1 | contig 12255 bp, 14 predicted proteins | sample M_130807_MF_Meta_FD_87316 | JGI IMG/M metagenome (GOLD analysis project Ga0114969, IMG submission 87316) | Freshwater microbial communities from Lake Montjoie, Canada to study carbon cycling - M_130807_MF_MetaG | ecosystem: Environmental > Aquatic > Freshwater > Lake | place: Lake Montjoie...
ATGAAATTCAATTTAAAACAGTTCTACAGTTTTTGTAATCAGTTGCAGATTGAAACAAAAGAGAACGGGCTACAGAAGTTAAACCCGTTGCTAGGCACTCAGACATATGTGATGGACGAGATTGCTAGAGGCTTGGCAGAGGACGTTCATTTCTTTGTGATATTGAAAGGTAGGCAGGTTGGAGTTACGACCATCAGCCTTGCGCTAGACCTGTATTGGCACTTTGTGAATCCAGGCTTGCAAGGAACTCTAACGACTGATACCGAAGAAAACAGGGATATGTTCCGGTCAACCTTGTCCATGTATATGGAGGGCTTGCCCAAGGAATACCGTATCCCCCTGATAGCGCATAACCGTAATCATTTCTCCCTCAAAAATAGATCACGAATGTTCTATCAGGTTGCAGGGCTAAGAGCCAAGGGTTCTCTAGGCCGCGGCAAGGCCATTACCTACTTGCATGGCACTGAAACAAGTTCGTGGGGTGATGAGGAAGGCTTGGCCTCCTTGCTAGCGTCTTTGGCTGAAACCAATCCCATGCGTCTGTATATCTTTGAATCGACTGCTCGCGGGTTCAATCTGTTCCACGATATGTATACCACCGCCAAACGCGCCAGGACGCAACGTGCGATCTTTTGCGGCTGGTGGCGTAACCAATACTATGCCCTCGACCCTGAAGGCCAGACTTATAAAGTCTATTGGGATGGGAAGCTCACGGGTGAAGAAAAAGAATGGGTGCGGGATATTAAGAAACTCTACGGGGTAGAGATCAATTCCCGTCAGATTGCTTGGTGGCGCTGGAAGCTCTTTGAGGGCATCAAGGATGATTCCCTGATGTATCAGGAGTTCCCGCCTACCGAGGATTACGCTTTCGTAATGACGGGTTCTTCCTACTTCAGTAATGCGCGTTGCACAGACGCGATGAAGATTGCCAAGAAGATTGCTCCTGATTATTACCGTTACTCAATGGGGGCTAATTTTCAAGACACCGAGTGCATCAAATCTACTGAGAAACTGGCGACAATCAAAGTATGGGAGGAACCCATTGATACGGCTTATTACGTCATCGGCGCTGATCCTGCTTACGGTTCTAGCGATTGGGCTGACCGCTTTTGCATACAGGTGTATCGTGCTTACGCTGATGGTCTGGAACAAGTGCTTGAGTTTGCGAGTTCCGAAATGAGTACCTATCAGTTTGCGTGGGCTATCGCTCACATTGCCGGAGCCTACAAGAACTCTACCCTGAACCTTGAGATCAATGGGCCAGGGCAAGCAGTCATCAACGAGTTGCGGAACCTGAAGCGTCAGGCGGCGGCAATGGGTGACCGGATGGGTAAAGACCTATCGGATGTTCTCTCCCACATGCAGAACTACATCTGGCGGCGTAATGACAACATGGGAAGCCTGTCCAGCAGCATAGGATGGATGACCACCTCGGCTACCAAGGAGCGCATGTTGTCCTATATGAAAGATTACTTTGAGCGCGGTATGATGGCGATCTATTGCGAGGATACGTTGGAAGAAATGAAAACGATTGTCCGTGATGGCGGCAGTATTGAAGCCTCTGGGCGCAACAAAGATGATCGGGTAATTGCCTCGGCTCTGGCGGCAGCGGCTTTTGCCGAACAAGTCCAGCCCCGCTTGATCCAAATGAAAGTCACTCGCAAGACCTCTCGCAGTCAAGACCCAGACCCGTCTAAAGACGAAACAGCCGCTAACTCGGCTACTACTAGGTCAGTGAGCACTTACCTTAAGAATATTGGCGTTTACGGTTAGTTTCGCGTGGAACCCGTCATCCCAAGAGCAGAACTCCTGCGAATCATGACCAAGTTCATGGCTGACCAGCATCGGGGGATTTCCGTCAAACTCTTTGCCGAACTCTCTGGCATATCCCTCTCTACGATGAAAGATGTGTTCATCAAGCGGGAATTACCCCTTACCGAATACATCCAGCGGCGGGTAAGCAAAGCCTACCAATCATGGCTGCGGGGCGAAATAGCCATTATGCAGAACCGAGATGCTACCCGCTTCGTCGAGTTCCGCAAGAAACCTAGACCTAAGTTTGTCCGTAGCGTAGGGCTAGAGGTAGTTAATGGTCAAATTAAAGTTAGAGTTGGCATTACTAATGTAGCAGATTACAGCGGTTATGATCTTGATGAACAGTTAAAGGGGAAAAACAATGGCTAATATACTACATGATTACAAATGTTTTGAGCATGGCTACTTTGAAGGATACGCGGCTACTTGCCCTCAAGGATGCACCGAGAATGTAATGATGGTGTTCCTGCAAGCCCCAGGCACCGTGAGCGACAAGACTAAGCGCACTGACAAGCGGGTTAAGCAGTTAGCAATGGACTTTAAGATGAATAATATCAAGTCTACCCGCGAGGGCGAGAATCAGGCCGGTTACTTTACCCGCGACAACAAGGCCGTTCCCAAAGAAGTTCAGGAAGCGCAACAACCCCGAGAATCCCGTCCAGGGGATGCGGCGATCTGGGGCGGCGGGTTCAAAGGTCTAAGCATGAACTCCCTATTGTCCGGTCAGGCTGTCCGGTCTATCCACGGGGAATCGGTTGGCATTAAACCTCAAGATGCGGGAAACTTGACAGGGCCAAAGGCTGCGTCATACATTGCCGATCATGAAGGTTTATCTCTAAAGAAATAAATGCGGATACCCACAGAACATGCGGCTCGTGAATCGTTCTATCTCGACATAATCGAGAAGTGCGAAGTATCCAAAGCAGAGCGTAAAGCTGACTACTCTAGTCTACGGGCGTGGTATCTGTTTGGGGCGGGGCCAGAAGAAAGCCCCGCAATCTACAACAAGATTTACCCGCACTTGGATCAGCTTACGTCTTTCCTCTATAGCGCGGAAACTACGCGCTTTAGCATTAACATCGGCGCATCAGTGCCGAACCAAGAACACAAAAAGATTCCTACTCTTACGCAAGCGTTGAATGATGAGTGGCTGAACTCTAATGCTGACCAAGTGTTCAGCAATGCAATGACTTGGGCGCTGACCTACAATTCAACATTCATCAAGCTCATCTACAACAATGGTATTCACCCCTACATGGTGGAACCGGCGTCGATGGGCGTGTTGCGCGAAGATACGCAATACTTGGATCGTCAAGAAGCCATTACTCAGACTTACTACATTACACGGTCTGAGTTGATGGCTCGATTGTATTCGCACCCCAAGCGCACACAAATACTAGACCGTATTACCGCAAGCTATAACCCTCTGCCGACAGAAGTGCCAGAGGGTGTAGACCGGATTGTTATGTCGCAAACCAATCCGACTATCTACGGCACCGTCAATCTTGACCTGTATGGCTACAATCGCTACAAGGCGAGGGTAGCCGAAGATACCGTCGAGATGCGGGAACTGTGGGTGTGGAATGATGAAACATCGGACTATCAAGTAGTCACCATTGCAACGCCGGATGTTGTGATCTATGACCGTCCAGGTTCGTCAGTATTCCTTAAAGGTGAACTGCCGTTTGTGCAGATTTGTCCAAGTCCGCAATACGATTATTTCTGGGGGCAGTCAGAAGTTCAACGCTTGATTTATCTGCAACAAATGCGAAATCGGCGTATGACCGAGATTCTTGACCTGCTCTCGAAACAGGTTGCTCCACCTACTGCGCTGATGGGCTTTAGTGGCATTTTGGATGAGAAGAACTTTGCCCTGAATCGCGCTGGTGGCCTTCTATCCACTGACATGCCTAATGCCAAAGTCGAGAAACTGGCACCCAACATACCTCAAGACCTTTATGGTTCTATCAGAGAAATTGACCAGATGTTCGAGGAAGCAAGTGGCATTGTCAGTGTTCTACAAGGACGCGGGGAATCAGGAGTGCGATCTGCTGGACATGCTAGCCAGCTTGCTCGACTTGGTTCCAGCCGCGCAAAGAAACGCGCCTTGGTTATTGAGGATTCACTCGAAAAGGTTGCCACCCTGTATCTAAAGTTGATGCAGGTATACGACAACACTCATTATACAACCGCCGAGGATATGAAATTTGTTGCCGAGCAGTTCACTAAAGATTTTATAGTCAAAGTGGACGCGCACTCTAATAGCCCGATCTTCACGGAAGATTTGCGCCAGTTGGCTTTCAATCTGTTCAAAGCCCAGGCAATTGACAAGGAATCCTTGCTCGACTTGCTAGAACCGCCAATGAAACAGGAATTGAAAGACCGGTTAAAGCGTATGGAAGCTAAACAAGGGCAACAGCCACAGCAGCAGCCTAAAGGTGGCGGCAAGCCTGACCTTAAAGCAGTTGGAGGCGAATAATGGCTCAAAAGAACGTGCAGCCTAAAGCAGATCAGCCCCGCGTAACAACGGGCGATATATCTAAAGATCAGCCTAATTTACAATACAAAGTTCAAGGTATTAAAAATCTTGACAGGTCGCAGACTAGACCTGCTAAAAGATTATCTAGGGGATATTAACTAGGAGATAAACATGTACAAGAAACACGGAAAACGCAGCCGCAAGACTCGTCGGTAAAGAATCCTGAGAGGGATATGGGTGTGGCTTCCTTCCCATTAAAAGGTCGCCGCCTTCGTAACTGGAGATGAAAATGCGTAAAGCTCGCAAAACCCGCAAGGGTCGTAAGTAATCCGTAAGGATTAATCCCGTGAGGGGCAGGGGATACAAAATATACTGCCCCTTTTGAATTATTTGACAAGTTAGTAATTGTTTACTAACAATGCGGAAAAATGAGGATACTATGAGCGTACCGTCAGAGAAGTTGATGGAAATGATTAAAGGCCAGCGCGGTGCGCCTTCTGCTGCCCCTGCTCCTGCCGCGCCGGATGATTCCGCGCAATCAGATGCAGAAACGCCTCCTATGTCTGCACCTATGTCCACGCCGGAACCCAAGATGGGTAGCCGCGAAGGTGCGATGATTAACATCAGCATGGCAATGGATTTGATCGAACAGGCGCTTCCGGCTCTGGGTAGCGAATCACCTGAAGGCGCAAAGGCTCTGGCAGTCTTGCGTCAAATGTCTGGAATTCTTGGCGGCAAGAAAGAAAAGACCAAGGAATTGCAGAGCGCAGAGATTATGCAGATGCTTCAAAATTTGCCACAGGCCGGTGGTGCAACGCCTGAAGGTAAAGCAATGGCAGCAGCACCCGCTATTCCTGGAATGGCACCCGCTGGAGGCGGTATGCCTATGCCTCCTGGCGGTATGTCACCTGGCGGCGCACCTCAACCTCAATAAATTAAGGAGTTCAATATGGACTTGTTCAAACCTCGTGGCGCGTCGCAACCGCGTCGGCCTACGGATAACAACCAAGACAATGGTCAGATTCACAATACCCCGCGTTTCTCGCAGTTTGGTGGGCTGTCAGCGCCTAACAAATACAGCAAGAATAAGATGACTCTGGAGAAAACTCCGAGTGGTCAAACGGGCCGTAAAGTTATCTAATTGATAAGGGGATAGATGATGAGCCTAGAAGATTTAAGTTTGGAAGCGCGTGATGAGCTAGCTCTGCTGGCCCGTCAGCTTGCAGAAAATCCTGCTACTCGTAAAGACTTCCTTCGTCTTACCAAGAAGAATCGGCCCGATATGCCGATTCCTGAACTGGAGATTGAGGATGCTTCTACCAAGCATTATGAACGGGCAGAAGCGCGGGTTCAACAATTGGAAGCAAAGTTGCGCGAACGTGATGCGATTGAAGAACTTGGCAAACGCCGTAACCGGCTGATGACCAAAGGTTTAATCCAGAACGAATCCGACATTGAAGAAGTGGAAAAGGTCATGCTTGAAAAAGGTATTACCAATCACGAAGCCGCTGCGGAATACTGGCAATGGATGAAGCAATCCGCTGCTCCGACTCCAACGGGTTACAGTGGCAATACCATGAACAAGTTTGATCTAAGCAAGTATTGGAAGAATCCCGTTACGGCGGCAAGGGATGAAGCATCAAAGGCGCTTACTGAGTTGCGTAAAAACCCGCGACCCATTGGGCTGTAATAAATCAGGGGATATTTAAAACGGAGATAAACCATGCCTATCGGCGGCGGTATTCTTCCAGCATCGGGTAGCACACAATATACCGAGTTGACGTATGTCACACGGCGTGCGTTTATCCCGAAACTGGTTGTCCAGCTTTACAACAGCACACCTCTTATGGCGGCACTGATTGCTAACAGTCAGTCAGCTTCAGGCGGTGTATCCCAGGTCACGGTTCCGGTTCAAGGTTCCCAGTTTGTAAACGCTCAATGGTCTGACTACTCTGGTTCATTCAACCAGCCTTCAGTCCAGCAAGGTGCTTTCAACGCGGAATTTAACCTGAAACTGATGATTGCTCCGGTTCCTTTCCTCGGAATGGAAGGTGCAGTTCAGCAAGATCACGCGGTTATTCCGCTGATTGAAGCGCGTATGAATGACGCCACAAACGTCATGATGGACGCGATGGCTACTGCCCTGTATAACAACACCACTAACAACCAACAGTTTATTGGCCTTCCGGCTTCGGTTTCGTCGAGTAATCCGACAGCGGGTAACTATGGCAATATCGACCGTTCGACCTATACCTGGTGGCAATCCAAGCAATACGCGGCTGGCTCGGTCAACCCGACCCGTCAAAACGTATTGCAATACATCAGCGGCACTGTCAAGAACGGCGCTGAAGTTCCGTCGTTTGGCGTGTGCGGTTTTGGCACCTGGACGCTGCTGGCGCAAGATTATGTCGGTCAAGAGCAATACGTTATCACCCCTGGTTCGGGTTTTGACAGTGATGCAAATGGCCCACAAGCTGCGTTCCGCGCACTGATGGTTGCTGGTGTACCCATTTACCCTGACCCGTATTGCCCAGAAGGTACTCTGTATCTTTTGAATACAAACTACCTGTCGCTGTATATCCACGACCAAGGTTCGTTTGTGTTCACGGGCTTTGAATCCACTCTCCCGAATTGGCAGATTGGTTACGTTGGCGCGGTTTTGATGATTGCCGAATTGGTAAACACCAAACCCAAGTCAATGACCAAGGTCACGGGCTATAACTCACTGTCACTCTAAAGGAGAATAGTCATGGCTCTCGGTCAAGCAAAAATTCTAGTTGCTGGTGCGGTTACTAATACCGCTGGCGCTTATTTCCAAACCACCACCGTCGCTGCTGTTACGTCGGGAAATGGAACGGTTATAACTGCTGGAACTTATCAGATGAACGCTCAAGCTAACGTCAGCATTGTTATGTATGATGGTTCGGCATGGGGAACTCTGATCGGTAACAACACTGGCGGCACTTTCAGTTCTGATGGTACAAACGTGGGTGCGAAAGCAGTCAACGCAAATACCACCGCTACATTGATTACAATCAATGGCGGTCAGAATGTTTCTGGCACATATAACTCTTAAGGGGGTTTCATGTCTAGCGCCGATTCAGTAGGTCAAAGATTACCCGATAGTTTTGGCACTTTTGCCATTGCTTCGGTCACTGGCGCTTCGCTTGCAACCTCGGGTAATGCGGTCATTGCCATTCCGATTCTTGGGGGTGGCTTGACCGCTGGTAACGCAGCAAGCACTTCAGGTCAAGTTATTGTTCGTCGTATTACTGTTCAAAACGCAAATGTAGACGTATCTGCTGGCAATATTGCCGTTACGATTTCTAGCGCCGGCAACGTAGCTACTGCTAATGCTGTTGTTGCGAACGTAGTTCTGTCCAACCTTACCACTGGTCAACGGTGGCAGGATTTGACAATTGCCGGTGGTTTTTCGGCAAATACGACTATTAATGGCTTCACCAACCAGTGCTTGTTCGTAAACGTCAACACCGCCGTAACTGGCGGCACCGTTGATATCCGTGTGTATGGCGATACAGTGAGCTTCTAATGACAAACTTATATGTGACAAATACTTGGGATAAAGATTTTATTACTGAGTATGGCTGTGAAGAATTGAAATTTCCTATAGGTAAAACTGTAGAAATTTCTGAAGTAGCGGCGCGTCACATATTTGGTTGTCATGATTCAGACAAAGAAAAGTATATGGCGGCTCATGCGTGGATTAGAACTACGAATGACATTCCAGATGGTTTGAAAATTTTGGAAAAGTTCATAATTACTCATGAACCGCCGCAAAAAAACCACGCTCTATCCCCCGTGGTTGAGCAAGTACCCTTCCCTCCGAAACGAGGGGGGGGGAAAGTTTTGTCCATGTCGGCATAACATGGGAATCAAATGTCGCAAAATCTTAATGGCTACATTACTGAATGTCGCAGATTGTTGCATGATGCCAATGCAAACTTCTGGTCTAACGACGAACTAACCGATTACATCAACGAGGCAAGGCAACGTCTTGTCCGTGATTCTGGCTGTCTGCGTTCATACCAGACAACCACCGCTTACACTAGTCAAGAAGTCTATCAATTTAGCGCATTTCCTGAAGGCGCTAACACGATGGACATTATTAATGTAAACCTGATATGGGGAAACACTCGTATCCCGTTACGTTATTTGCCCTGGACGCAGTTCAACGCTGAACTTCGGTTTTGGCAAAACTACGTTGGGCGACCAATTGCTTTTAGCATGTATGGGCCTACTAGCTTCTATATTTCTCCAGTTCCAGACCAAGATTATTCAATGGAACTAGATACGGTCATTCTGCCGACCGATCTAACGCTAGCCGCCCCAGATGACCCCGATGAGATACCTGATCCGTGGACTACTCCGGTTGCTTTTTACGCTTGCTACAAAGCCAAGTTTAAAGAACAGTCGTATGGCGAAGCTGAAATATTTAAACAAGAATACGTGAAACAAGCTCAGTCAGTTCTGGCGACCACCTATACCAGAAGGATGCCTAACCCTTATAGCACTCCTTACTAACATGGCTGCGGCAGAGCAAAAAAAATCCTATCATGTAATTAAGCAATTCAAGGGCGTCAACACCAAGGCGAACAGAACCGCTATTGGTGAGGACGAGTTTTCTTGGATTGAAAACGCGCAGCCTGTTGGTTTTGCCAACATTAAAGTAGTAAACAGCCGTAGCGCCGTGAAAGATTCTGGCAATGTTGCGGTTACATTTGGAAATACCGTAAATCACCTAACTTCTGTAAACCTTGTAGGAAAGGATTACCTACTGGCGTTTGAGGATGACGGACGGGCAGAATACTTTGACCTGACAAACTCCCTAAAAGGTAACGTAGCTGTTGCTGGCACGTTTTCCTCATCTGGAGTGCAAGTTGGTCAGTGGAAAGACGAACGCGCACTGATTCTAGACCCATCAAAAGGATATTACACCTGGAATGGCACTAATCTAGTGTCAGTAGGCTCCATAGGCGAGGTTGCAGTCACGGCTGGCGGCACAGGCTACACATCAGTTCCTACCGTTACAATTAGCGCACCTAACGATGCTAACGGCGTTCAAGCTCTTGCTAATGCCTCTATCTTGGGGGGCGCGGTTACTAGCATTATTGTGGCTGAAGCTGGAACGGGCTATACCAGTAACGCTACCGTGACTATATCCGGTGGCGGCGGGGCTAATGCTACCGCTGTGGCTGGCATAGTGACGTTTAAGACCGGCACAGTAAACGCTTTGGTTACCAACGGTGGCAGCGGCTATACAAACGCGGCAAACACGGTTGTAACCGTTGCTGGAGGGGGCGGTAGTAACGCTGCTGCTACTCCGGTGCTGTCCGGTGGGCAAATAGTCAACATTATTGTAACTAATCCTGGCTCTAGTTATTCAAATTCATCCAATTTGACGGTTACGATCTCAGGCGGTGGAGGCACAAACGCTACTGCGGTGGGGATCATTAATTCCAATGATAATACTGGCATTTCCTCATTTTCAGGGCGTGTCTGGATTTCTTTTGGTAGAACTGTAGCCTATAGCGCGGCTGGTTCCTACAGTGACTTTACCAGCGTATCGGCAGGAACGATTGTCCTGACTGACTCGACTTTGCATGGCAATATTCAGCAAATATTATCTGCTAACAATTTCTTATATATTTTTGGTGATGACAGCATTAACGTATTTTCGGACGTACGCGTTACGTCTGCGGGTGTCACATTATTTACTAATACAAACATTAGTGCGTCTGTTGGTTCCAAGCGTAAAGATGCGATTTTTCCATATTTTCGTTCAGTTCTGTTTCTTAACGATTATGGCGTTTATGCTCTTGTCGGCTCTACGACTAGTAAGCTCAGTGATGCTCTTGATGGTGTATTTCCCCTAATTGATTTTACTTCCCCAATTACGGCGGGTCAGGTTCTCATCAATAACATCTTGTGTTCCGCATTTAATTTTAAACAAAGTTATTTTGGCGGTAGCCGGTATGTCCAGGCTGTGTTTTTTGACAAGAAATGGTTTTTTACTAGCCAGGGGGATACCCTTAAATACGTAACCTCTGCTCCGGTTGGTGGCGTTATCAATCTTTATGGAACGGACACTAATGCGCTCTACAGGTTATATGCAGACTCTACCGCAAATGTAAGCTCTACTATTCAAACCTCGTTAAATCCTATGGGTGATCCTATACGGACTAAACAAGCATTGAAGTTTGCGGTTGAGGCAACCATTACCAATACCGCAACTATTAATGTAACGGTTGATTCTGAAACTGCGTCTAGTCCTTCCTATTCTTTAACCAATACTATTGGCTGGACTAATAACGCTGGAACATTAATTAATTGGATTAACAATAGTTCCGTAGTGATCTATTGGAGTTATACAACTGGATACGTTTTATATAAGTCTGACGCGCAACAATACGGGAAATATTTGGGTTTGACCATGACAAGCAGTTCACCCCCGTTTGTGGTCAATACGTTTGAATTTGAGCATGAACTAAGAGTGAGGTTCTAACATGGCTGTTCCAAACATTTTTGCTACCGCGACAAGCTCTATTCCTCTGTCGCAACTAGATACTAATTTTGCCACCGCAATTACGCTCGGCAGTACCGCCCTATACCTGGGCAATACAACTACGTCTGTAGCTGGTCTTACGTTGACGGGTAGCGCATTTAACGGCACCGTCGGTGCGACTACACCAAGTACTGGAGTTTTTACTACACTTTCAGCATCTAGTACTGCGACCCTATCCGGTCTTACGGCATCCACAGCCCTTGCTCTTGATGCAAGCAAGAACATTGTCAGCGTAACAAACACAGGATCGGGCAATAACGTACTTGCGACCAGCCCGACGATTACGGGTGCAACGCTCACAACAAGTATATTTAACGGCACCGTAGGCGCAACCACGCCAAGCACAGGTGCGTTTACGACGCTGAGTGCATCAAGTACTGTTAGTGCAGCGGGTTCAACCACAATAGATTCATCAGGAAATTTAGGCGTTGGAGCTACAGCGCCTTCAACTTGGGGCGCACTTGCGGTTCGTAAAGCAGTAGCGGTTTTAGGACGGAGTGTTTCCGGTTCTTTTTCAGACGCTAGCACCGGAACAATGGAAATAGCCCATGCTTCTGGATATGTTGCATTAGATACTGAAAGCGGTTCAACGGCGCTACGAATTGCTCAAGCTGGAACTATTAACGGGCAATTTAATCAATATGGTTTAGGCATCGGTTCAGGCGTTCCATCTAGCGGTATGGGCATCACCTTCCCCGCCACACAGTCCGCATCAACAGACGCGAATACGCTGGATGACTATGAGGAGGGAACTTGGACGCCTAGTTTAGGTGGCACCGCAACGTATACAAGTCGAACTGGCTCGTATACAAAAATTGGTAGGTTAGTCTATGTTACGGTTGCAATGGCCATAAACGTTATTGGTACTGGAAGTACTTTTAGAATCTCTGGGTTGCCGTTTAATGCTGGTGTCGCCACAGGCGCGTCGGGATCAGTCGCATATGCCGCCGCACTTAGCCAAAACGTGGTTAGTTTTACGGTTGGCGTCAATGCCGGTGATATAGATGTTTACACAATGCTGGCCGCAAATACTGCAAGTTCAAATAACAGCATCTTTGGAAACACTACAACCATTCAATTATCCGCAACGTATTACGTTTAAAATTCTAACACATTCATTAACTACACCGGATTAGTGTAGTCAGACAAAGGAGAAACAAATGGCAATCACCAAAGAAACCGCAATTGACCAAATCACCGTCACTGAAAACGGCATCGTTCTATATCGTGAAGCCACACGCATCATGGAAGATGGCACCGAATTGACCAAGACCTACCACCGCAGCAGCTTGACGCCAGCGCAAGACCTAACGGGTGTGCCTGAGAAGGTTGTGGCAATCTGTAACGCAGCATGGACACCTGAAGTGATTGCGGCGTA